>Ga0181537_10000135_pt1 | contig 65672 bp, 112 predicted proteins | sample PEATcosm2014_Bin_39_FD_119765 | JGI IMG/M metagenome (GOLD analysis project Ga0181537, IMG submission 119765) | Peatland microbial communities from MTU Mesocosm Facility, Houghton, MI, USA - PEATcosm2014_Bin23_10_metaG | ecosystem: Environmental > Terrestrial > Soil > Wetlands > Peat | place...
CGATCGGAGCGTGGCTCCGGGAGCGGATGAGGCGGAGGAGCGCCGCGACTTCCTCGACGGGGTCCGGCGGGCGGAGAGGATCCTCCGCGCCGCTCCGCTCTCCGCGCGGGTCGTGACCTGCAACGGCTTCGGCGGCGAGTTCCCCGCGAGCTTCCGCCGGCACGTCGCGCGCTCGGTTGGGCAGGACCACGTGGAGCTGTGGGTCCGCGACGATGACGCGGCCCGCTACCCGCGCGCGGTGGAGACGGTCCCCGCGGGCCTCGACCCTGAGGTCCGCGCCCGCATGCTGGTGGACCGGTACCTGCGACTGCCCGTGACCCGCCAGGGTCGGATCGGGGTCGAGCTGGGGCTCCTCACGGGGGAGGAGTACCGGTCGTGTTCGCGCGGTCGGGTCGACCAGTACGTCCTCGAGCGCGCGACGCAGCGTTGTCGTATGCACGACCTCGAGAGACTGGTCTACAGGTACGGCGTATGACTGCGCCGACGGCGGAGAGCAGGCCGCAGGCGCGCGGCCGGCGCAGGCACGGCGCCCGGAAGATTACGGTGAGCGCGACCCGCGGGGCGATCAAGAGGTCGCTCGCGGCGGGCGCTGTGGAGTACCCCGAGGCCGTGGAGGGGCGACCCCGGACGCGCGGCGAGTGCGCCGGGGGCGAGCGCCCGTGCCCGTACGCGGGCTGCCAGTACAACCTCTACCTCGACGTCGCGGCGAACGGCTCGATCATCTTGAACTTCCCGGACCTCGAGCCGGTCGACATGGAGGAGGCGGGGCGCAGGTCCTGCGCGCTTGACGTCGCGGACCGGGGCGGCGCGAGGCTCGAGACGATCGCGGATCTCATGAACCTCACGCGCGAGCGCGTGAGGCAGCTCGAGGCGCGGGCGCTCGCCCGCCTCGAGACCCCGAGGGTCGAGGAGCTGCACGCGGAGGCGCGCACGTGATGGAGACGTACTCGCAGAGGGAGGTCTTCGGCACGTCCGACTTCATCTACTACAGGAAGGCGAGGCGGTTCGTGCAGAGGATGCCCAGCTACGGCTCGAGGGGTGAGCAGCTCCGCTGCCACGAGGTGGCGCGCGCTGTCGTGCGCGTCGTCGGGCTCCCACTCGAGTTCGTGAGGGACGGCTACTACGAGCTGGCCTGCCAGCACTCGTGGATCGTGCTCCCGAGCGGACACGTGCTCGACGCGTACGCCGTCGGCCGGCACCCGCCGGTGCAGCTCGTGGCCGTCGTGACGACGCTCCCGAAGCGGTTCAACGAGCGGGACATCGGCGTCGTCGTGGACGAGCGGACGGTCAGCTGGCTCGTCGAGCGGGCGGGGGAGCGGCCGTGAGGGTGAGGGCCCCTGCGGACGTGCGGACGCGCACGCGCTTCCGGGCGGTGCGCCGCGACCTCGACGCGCACGACGGCCGTGCGTGGCAGGTGCGCGTGGAGCTGGATCTCGAGGATTCGACGCTCGTGGAGGTCGCCGAGGAGCTGCTCACGAGCGACAAGCTCTCCGCCGAGGTTGTGACGGGGCGAGGGTCGGTGCTCCGCCTCACGACTGAGCAGGCGTCCTGGCTCCGCCACAAGCTCGACGTGCTGCTCTCCTACGTCGACGAGGGGGCGGAGACCGTCGTCGTGGGCGACGTCGACTCGGCGATGGTGGAGCCCGGCTGGTGCACCTCAGTAGAGGCCGCGAGGCGGCTGGGCCTCCGCTCGAACGAGTTCTGGGCGCGGGTGAAGAGACTCGACGCCGTGCCCGTCCACCGGGTCAAGCACGTGTCGTACTGGAACGAGGACCAGGTCCGAGCGCTCGGGTTCTGTGCGGACAGTGGGAACAGGGGCGCGTCGGCGGGCGTACGAGGGGCATGATGTACGCGGACTTCGAGAGTGGCCGCCCGCACGCGCTGTACGACGTCTCTCCGAGCGGCGAGCTACTCCGCACCTGCAGCTGCGGTCAGCGCGTCGTCGTGCGCGACCTGGTCCCCATCGGCCTCATGGACGACGGGGACGGCGGCATCCTGATGCTGGCCAACCACGTGCCGGGGTGCGGCACCACCCTAGCTGTCGAGGTCAAGTCGTGAGCGACGTGACCACGAACACCAAGTCGACCAAGTTGGTCAACGTGAGTAGTAGGGTGAAGCGCGTGCGGGTGACGCTGGAGGTGGACCTGGAGTTCGTCCGACTCCTGCAGGCGTGTCTCCAGCTGAAGACGCTCCTCCACGAGGACGCGCCGCGGATGACGCCCGCGGATGTGCTGGCGGTCGTCGCCCTGGGCGAGTGCCGGGGCATGACCGAGGCGCAGATCCACGCGCGCACGCCGGTCGAGTGGCGCCCGCACCTGGAGGCTGTGCACGCGGAGCGGCGGTGGCAAGACGAGGCCGGCGCGTGGCACGCGACTGGAGGAGGTTCCACGTGACCGTTGATGACGATCGCTCGTGGGTGCAGGGCTTCGGGCTCGCGCTGTCCGAGGCGTACGCCAACGGCGCGAGCGGCGACTCGATCGCCCGCGCGTCGTTCGGCGCCGGCCTCTACTGGCATGACTACCGCGCCGCGGGGCTCGAGAAGTTTGATCTCGACCGCCTGAGGCGTGCGGGGGTCCTCACGAGGAAGCAGGCGGACAAGGTGAAGGCTGCGGCGCAGGCGCGGTTTCGGCGCGCGCTCGCGTGGACTGGGAGGGCGTCGTGAAGGAGCCTGAGTACATCCTGAGGAACGGGACGAGGGTCGTCACCCACGCCTGCCTGGGCAGCACCGGTGGCTTCATCATAGCGCAGAAGTTCCTCGAAGCCCGACGCCCGTCCGCTCTCGGCCTCATCTGGGGCATCGTTGGCGGTCACGGGGGCGACGTCTACTGGGTGAAGCACGATGACGGGACCGGGGCCGCGTACATGTTCGACGAGTTCGAGCTGGTCGTCTCAGACGCCGCGCGGGCCTGGGAGGCCTCAGGGTGACGGTGGTGAAGCTCCATGTGGTAGCCTGCGTGCGCAACGCGGCGGAGAGGCGGTACGGGTGACATGGGCGACGTCAAGAGTAGTGGCGCGGGAGCGGCGCTCAAGTGTGAGGTCCGCGGCTGCGAGCGGCAGGCGGACTTCTACCCCGTCGTCGAGCTGTCCGCGGACAACGGCCGCGTGGTGCGCTGCGTGGTCGGCGCCCCGACGTGCGCGCTCTGCAAGGGCGGCATCCACTCGCTCGACAAGGTCCTCGGGACGGGCGGGGGCCGGAGGTTCTTTCAGTCGATGCAGCGGTCGTTCCAGTCGTGGTACCGCCATGAGAACGGGCCGGGCAGGCCCCCGACCCAGCTCACGGGCAGGCGCCTCGCGTGGTGCCGCGTCGACTCGCCGGAGGCAGAGGAGTACCGCAAGATGCGGGAGGGTAGCGCCGGCGACGTCCCGGAGGGCAGCGTCCACGTCGGCGTCCCGAAGGTGGTGCACCGCGCATGAAGCCCGCCATCGAGTTCGAGCCCAGGAGGGGCACCACCATCCGCATGGACCGAGAGGTCCAGAGGAAGCTCGCCGCGATCCTCGCGCAGCGCAACCGTGACCTGCCGAAGGGTGAGCCCAGGGTCTCGATGTCCCAGCTCGTCCGCGAGTGGGTCTCGGACGAGTACCTCCGGCTCCGCGAAGGCGGCGACGTAGGAGGTCCTCTTCGCGGTGGTGAGCAGTGCGATCGACCGGATCCCCGCGATCCTGAAGGACCAGGTGCGGCGCGCGCTGAAGGATCTGGCGCTGCGAGATTCGGGAGAGCGCCCCGTGACTGACGCGCCGCCGACCGCGGGAGGACCCGCCGCGGGCGGCGCGGGGCTCCAGGCCGTGCTCGACAAGGTGCGGAAGCTCCGCGCCTTGAGCAAGTCCGCCAACGCCAACGAGGCTGCCGCCGCGGCGCGCGCCGCGGACAGGCTCGTGCAGCAGTACCGCATCGACGAGGCGCTGATCGGGAGGGGCGACGTCGAGCGCGACCTCTACCCCATCGAGACGTTCACCTCGGGGGAGGTGTCGTGGCAGCTCGTGCTCATCGTCGCGCTCTCCGACGACCACGGCTGCGTCTCGTTCACGGGGACGCTCAAGAGCGGGCAGAAGCTCGTCTGGCTCGTGGGCCGCCGGACGGACATGGCCCTCGTCCGCTCGATGTACGAGTGGCTCCGGGACGAGGTCGAGCGCCTGGCGCAGGAGTACGCGGACGGGCAGCGCGCGAAGCTTTCGCGCGGCGAGTGGATGGACGGGCCCCTCGCTGCGGCGACGGAGAGCTACCGCTTGGGGGCGGTGCGGGGCTGCGTGCTCGCGATGCGCTCGGGCGCCGACGAGCTGCGCGCGGCCATCGCCGGGAGCGAGGCGCAGGAGGCGATGGTGCACCTCGACGGCCGGGTCGCGGAGGCGGAGTCCTCGCTGAGGGATGAGCTGGGCGCGGATCTCCCCGACCAGCAGTGGGACGAGCCGTCGGTCGTGGAGGAGGCGTTCGACGCCGGCGTCGAGCGCGGGCGCGCGCTTGGGGACGTCAAGAGGCTGTCGGGCGGGTCGGCGGTCGGCGAGCCCGCCGCCGACGCGCTCGTCGTGGTCGAGGAGGGTCGTGGTGGATAAAGTTCACGAGCTGGTGCCGGGGTTCGAGCCGTGAGTCCCGACGTCTCGCGACGCATCGTCCGCGCGGCACTGCGCCTCCACGACGCCCACATCCTCACGCGGGAGGAGGCGTTCGTGATGCTCACCCGCGTCTTGATCAACTGTCCCGAGCTGTTGGCGGAGACCCGCTCCGCCGTGGCCTCTGACGCTTACTTAGGCGCGGAGTTCGAGGATTGGCTCGCGGACCTCACGCCGGGCGCGGAGCTGAGCTTCGGCACGCTGCGCTTCACCGTCAGCTCTGACTTCGTGGCGCTGCTCGACGAGGTTCTCGCGTCGTGACAACCTGCGTCCTGGGCTGCCAGTCCTGCGCGGCGACATACGAGCACGACGGCTCGCCCAGGGGCCCGTGGCCGCCGCGCTGCCCGCGGTGCGGCCAGCGGAGCGCGTTCGTGGGGTGGGCGGGGACGCCGGCGTGGGAGGCCGAGCATGCGCGGCGGTTCGCGGTCAAGGACGATCATAAGGTCGCGGAGCCTGGACAGTGAAGGTCGACCTCGACGTCGCGCAGAAGCTCCTCGCGCTCGCCACGAACCACGCCGCCTCCGAGGAGGAGCGCCGCACCGCGGCCATGATCGTCGCAGACTGGCTCCACGCCGAGAAGGTCCTCCCCCGCTTCGAGAAGCTCTCCGCCGCCCACGACAGGCCCCCGATTCTGGGCGCGAAGCGCGAGCAGCACGAGTGGGAGGCCGTGGCGAGCGAGCTGTCGCTCCTCTACGAGCTGAGCCAGGCCGATGCCATCTACCGCCCGAGGCGGCGCGACGTCACCGAGTCGCTGCGCAAGCGCCTGGGACTGAGAGGGCAGCGGCTCATGACGCTCGCGGAGAAGCGGGCGGAGCTTGGTGCGGACTACGTGGAGCCGGATGAGATGGAGCTGCTATAATGAGACTCGAAAGTTACTCATTCACGCTGTCGGCGCCCCTCACGCTGGGGTCGGCAGAGACGTTTGAGATGGTGGGCGCGCCCGACGTGACGATGCGGCCCAGGCGCGTCCTCGTGAACTGGCGCGAGGGCGGCTCCGTCGAGGTCGACTCGTTCCGGTGCGGGAACGTCGAGGTGTTCATCGGCTACCCGCTCGACGCGACGCGGCTCGACGCCCCGATCGTGATCCGGCGATCGCTCTGGTACCGGGTCGTCCGGTTCTTCAGGAGGCTCCTCGGTCAGGAGGTCGAGCCCGACGTCTACCACCCGCCGCTCGACTTGCCCATTATCGGGCCGAACACCCCCGTGCGGATCCGCGGGCGGTACGACGGGACGGTGCCGCCCGGTCGCCGCGAGGGGGAGTCGTACGCGCTGATGATCTCCGTCTTGGGAGCGGTGGCTCGGCGCGGAGGAGGTTGACGGTGATCGACGACAAGAAGGAGAGGCTGAGGAGCGCGTTCGTGTCGGCCATGAGGTCCCTCGACCCGGTTGTGGTACGCGCCACCGCGGATCAGCTCGAGTCCGTGGGGATGTCGGCCTGCGCGGTCAGGCTGCGCGAGCACGCGGCCAGTCTCGCGGAGAGCGGGGACCGTGAGGACGCCTGCGGGACGATCGTCTCGCTCCACGCGGAGCTGTCCGCCGTGCGCGCGAGGCTCGAGGAGGTCATCGGCTACCAGCTGGGCGGCCCGTGCGTGAGCCGCGGTGAGGAGGGGACGGTCCTCGACGTCGCCGACCGCGTCTCCCGAGGCGTCACCGAGCTGAACGAGAAGTGCCGCCGGCGTGGCGAGGAGCGCGACCAGCTCCGCGCCCTCGTCGCGGACTGCGTCGCGGTGCTCGTCGCCGTTATGCCGCACGTCGACGAGGCGCTCCGCGCGAGCTTCGCAGAGGACGTCGCGGCGCTCGTGGCGAGGGAGCAGTCTGCGCGAGGCTAGGCGCGCAGGGCCTGCATCGCGGACTTGAACGCGGCCATGACCTCGGGGTGATCCGGCCGCTTCCGGAGCCACTCACCTCGCATGGTGTAGAGCGTCGTGGCGCTGCGGTCGAACCCGTCTCCGGGGTCGAGTCCTAGACCGCTGTCGACGATGCGCGCGTCTCGGGTCGCGCTGGGTAGCGTTACCACCTTGACCTCGACGAACCCTCCTGCGGAGAACGACAGTCGAACCCGCTGGTCGCCCAGGTACTCCGCGAGCAGTAGTCGGGGGTAGAAGTTCTTGGAGTACCTCACTTGACTTTCCTGCCCTTCTTCGCGTGGAGCGGCGCGATCTTCTTGGGGTTCTTGCCGGACTGAGCCTCGAGCCACGCCTCCTCAAGTTCCGCGGCGTGCTCGGTCACAGGCCGATCGGCGCGAGGCGCCGCACCTCGCGGAGCACGCGCCCGTCCCCGCACAGCGCGGCGTGCTCCACGGCCTCGTGCGCGTACTCCGTCGCGTCGCGCAGCCAGTGGTGCGCCAGAGCGTAGAGCCCCTGCGCCTGCGCGCGCCGCATCAGGATCGCCGCCGCCCTCGCGCGGTACACCCAGGTGAGCGCGGTCTCGCGCTGGATGGTGGACAGGCGCTTGCGAGACAGCTCCGCGAGGGCGGCGCGGGTCCTCTCGTTGTAGGAGACCGGCGGTGAGCCGTTGAGACCGCCGTCGAACGGTTCGTGGCCGACGCTCGGGCCGCCCGTGAGGCTCGTGATGACGCTCGCGGTGAGCGGGTCGATGGCGCCCGAGACGGCGAGCGTCGGGCCCGTGACCTCGCCCATGGAGACCGCGGCGTCGTAGGCCTGCTGGAAAGCGCTGACGGACACAGGACTTCGGATGGCGGCCGCGGCGCTCGCCAGCTGGCCCAGGAACGAGGCCGTGGTCGACGGGTCGGTCGCGGGGCCCGCGAGGTTCGACGCGGCGCTCGAGTCGTCCTGCCCGAACGCCGGCGCGCGGCGCCACGGCACGCCGTCGTCGTCGTACCAGGGCCACCAGCCGCCCCAGCCCCACCCGCTGCCGCCTCCGTAGAGTCGCCGGCCGCCGAAGCCGTGCCCACCCCCGTGCCCGCCACCTCCGTGACCCATGGTCCTCATCCTACCGCAGGCGAGGCTGGCGTGCACCGAGACTGCCGAACAACTCGGACACCAGCTCCCGCAGCTTCCCGCCCTTCGGGAAGTCGTGCGCCTCGCTTGGGAGAACGGTGCCCGGCGCGGCGAGTTCGTGCGCGAGGTGGTCGTAGGCCGCGTCGCGCAGCTCCAGCAGGAGCGCTGGGTCTCGCATCGCCAGCCCCTCGCGCAGCCCCTCGAGCCGAACACTGCGCTCGACGACGACGTCGGCGATCCGGAGCGTGACCATGATCTCGTCGGTCATACCTTGGCTCTCGACCTTTTCTCCGTCTCACAGCTCGCGTGGGGCCCGATGCCCGTGCCGCCGCACGCCTCGCACGCCCCGGCCCACCTGGCGAGCACCTTGACCGGCAGCTTGAGCGCGCGGGCGAGGACCGGCCAGTGCTTCGGGCGGAGGACCCGCGCCCCGCCCTCGACCTCGCAGAGCATGCTGCGGCTGATGCCCGTGAGGAGCTGGACGTCGAGGCCGGTGAGCCCGAGCGTCTTGCGCCGGTCGCGAAGCTCCTCGCCGAACGTGGGGACGCGCCTGGTCATGCGTTGCCGATCACGGTGACGGCGTTCACCGGACGTACCGGCTCCACCCGACGTGCGGGCTCCAGGTCCAGTACGTCACCGCACGATCTCCGCGGCGCCGCACGCGTGCTCGGCGCCGCAGGACGGGCATGACGTTCGCACGGCCTCGACGAACGGCGCGACCTTGGCGTTCGGGGCGGTCAAGAACCCTCGGAGCATGGCGGCGGGGACGATGGTGAACGACTTCGGGAGGACCCAGCCGCAGCGGCACGTGCCCTGGGCGGTGGTGGAGCAGGGGACGACGATCTTCATGGCGTGCATCCTAGTCGCGGGTCGGTCGGGGCGGCAAGGGGTGAGTTCGCAGCCAGTGAACCCGTCAGAGCGCGTCCACGCTCTTCGGTTGAGGGACGGCGCGGCTCGGGGGGATGGGCGGGGGCAGCGCGGCGGACGGGGGCGCGGCGACGCGCACGGCCTTCGGCGCGGGTGGGGGCGTGGGCGGGTGCGCGCCCTGGGGGGAGGGTGCCGGGCTGCCCGTGGGCACTGGCGTCTCGAGGACCTCGTGCTGCCTGACGTACCCCTCGACGTAGCCGCGGAGCGCGACGACCTCGTCATGGCTCTCCTGCGCCTCCTGCTGCATCTGGAGGACGATGGCCGACAGCTCCACGTACCCGGCCCTCGCGGTCTCCTCCGGGGGCTTGTGGACGAACACGGTGACGAGGCCGGTGACCGCCACGATCAGGGCCGCGTAGCCGCTGAGGTCCTTCTTCCTCCTCTTCGGTAGCACTACCTCGTCGCCCACGGCCCCTACCTCCCTCTCGGCTTCGCGTACCCGTCCCGCGCCCACCCGCCGCCCCTCAGCCTGACGCCGCCCGCCCCGCCCACGAGCCGCCTCGCACTCTCCGCGCCGCACGCCGGGCAGAGCGTGAGCGGTGGGTCCGCGAGGCGCTGCTCGGCCTCCCACGCGTGGCCGCACTCCGTGCAGGCGTACTCGTAGGTGGTCACGGCTTGTCCCTCTTCGAGTCTGGTGAGACCTCGGGCTTCGTGGGGGCCTCGACGGCAGCGAACGACCCGCTCATGAGCACGGGGCGGACCTTCACGTGTGACTCGGGCAGGCCGATCTCGGTGTCGAGCCCGCGGGCGAGCGCGCCGAAGTGCTCCGCGAGCTTGGCGTACGCGTCGGCCGTGTCCTCCGCGTAGAACGCGAAGCGCCCGAGCAGCTCGTACTTCCTCTGCGCCACCTGCTACCCCGTGTGCCCGGTCGACCGCTCGTGTGCCTGGTCGAGGTGGTAGGCCAACATCGCGCGCTGCGACGGCTCGAGCGCCAGTACGTTCTCGGCCAGCTCAGCGTCGAAGCCTGGCGACGTCGTGACGCCGGAGAGCAGCCCCTCGCCCGCGTAGCTCCGGAGGTTGTACTTCCTGTTGTACGGGAGCGCCTCGTACGCCTTGAGGACGAAGGCTACGACGTCGGCGAAGTCCATCGTCCGCATGGCCTCCTGCGTCTTCTCCTCCGCGCGCACCCGCACATGCCTGGCGTGGTCGAGCTTGCGCCTAGCCCGCGTCGTCGCCACGGTCCCCGAGGCGTCCGTCCACGCATGGAACGCGGCGTCCTCTGCGGCGTACGCCTTGCCCAGCTTGGCCAGGGCCTTGTCGCGGGCGGGGTTTCGGACGGAGGGGTTGTAGCCGGTGAATGCCACGGTTATCTCCTGTCCAGCTCTCGCATCCTCATGTTCCACCGCACGACCTCCTCCTCGATGCTCGAGGCGAAGTGCTCCGGGTCCAGTTCCCGCATGTCGCTGCACGCGCTGTGCGCCTGCGCCAGGTCGAACGGCAGGACGCCCGCGTAGACCGCCTCCGTCTTGAACCACAGCCGCACGACGCCGTTCGGGCTCGTCGCGTAGGGGACCTTGTACGGCCGCCCCTGTGGGTTGTAGGGCGGACTCAGTGTCCAGCCGGCCGCGCGGAGCGCCGCCTGGAGAGCAGCGCGCGCCTGGGCGAATGTGACCTTCTTCACTTTGGGACTCTCTTTCTTGTCGGCGACGATGATGGCGTCGGGCTCGAGAGACATGATCGTCTCTACGAGCTTTCCCCTCGTCTCTTCGCCCAGGAATCGAGGTCTACCGTCGGCGTAGAAGGCGTTCCACGCGATGCCGGTGGAGCTGTACGGCTCGGGGCTCGGACGGAGGACGTACGTGGTTGCTGTCCTGGGCGTTGAGGAGTGCTCCGTCCAGCGAGGAGGCGTGCGGGGCGGACCGATCGGGGTGTTCCTGGAGACTCGAAAAGACTCCTCAGGCTCATCGCGCTGGAACTTGGCGAGCCACTCGTTCGCCGTGTCGATGGCGACCGTGCGTTGCTGGTCCCAGATGCCGGAGAGTCGGTTGTAGCGATAGAGGTTCATGACGGGCGGCGCTCAGTAGGGATAGTCGGGCAGGTCGGCGGTCTGGTTCGCGAGGTCGTGGCTACAGTCGGCTGCGTAGACGATCCGGCCGGCGACGAGGTTCAGGTGACAGCAGCGCTGCTTCGGGTCCGGGTGGTCCGGGGTCGTGTTCTTGAGCGATGGGCTAAACGTGGGCTTCAGCATGTCTCCGTCGAAGTTCCACGTCGGGTCGCCGGCCGTGAAGAAGACGTGCACGTGGTCGCACCCTGGGCAGAAGAACGCGTAGCCGCACAGGACGCCTGCGACATCGTTCACGGGCCGGAGCTTCACGTGTCGCACTCTTGGGTAGGGCCAGTCAGGGACGTCGACGACCTAAAGGGGCCGGGCCTCGCGAGGCTAAGGAGTCGCGCGAGCGCTTCCTTGGTCACGGGGACCGTAGCTCCCGTCTTGTCTGACCAGTTCGGCCCTTCGCCCCACGCGTCGAGCCATTCCTTCATGCTCGTGATGAACGCGTGGTCGTCCGGGTTAGGCAATGGCGGCAGAGGCTTCATGCGCCGGACGCTCATCGGCGGTCCTCGTCGACGAGCGCCTGCGCCAGCTGCGCAGCCTTCGTTGCGGCGGCGAGCGGGTCGGAGAAGAGGAGGCTCGACGTGGTGGTCCACTGTCCGAGCGCGCTCCGGACGGTGTGCGATCCGGACTCGCGCGGCTTGACCCGGTAGTTGACGGTCTCGTCAGAGCCGGCGTGCACGTACTCGACGCGCACGACCTCGTCAGGGTACGCGCAGTAGAGGACCTGTCCGGGTTCGTACTTCGACGGCCGCGACGGTCGGGACGACCGACGATGCGGTTTGGGCGTGGTCACGACTGACTTCGGCGGGTCGCGGAGGACATCTCGACGGGCCCTCTCGAGCGGGTCGCGCTCGGTCGCCGGGTACACGAACACCCGGTAGTCGTACGTGGGGTATGTGGTGGTCGGAGGATTCTTCGCGTAGGCCTCGGCGCTCGCGAGGTCCTTGTCGCTGTCCTTGCGTGACCACATGACTGCCTTGGCCACGACGATGGGGCGGGTCTTGTGGCGCTCGCCGAGGTCGACGCGAGCGGTTCCGACGACTTCGACATCGTCCGTCTTCCAGGCGATAACGATCACGCGATGCGCCCTTGGCTCTGCACGCGGATCTCGACACGCTCGAAGATGCTGGCCTCGGGGTCCTCGTCGTAGCGCTCGACCGCGTCGTCGCCGCCGAACCGCCTCGCGCCGGCCCTTGACCAGACCAGCACGTCGAGGTTCACCGTCCGGCCGCTCGCGGCGAGGGACACGGCGAAGCCGCACGCCTCGTCGAACGTCTTGAAGATCCTCTCGTGGCCGCCGGCGTCTTCCACCGCGAACTCCACGTCCTTCATCGCTCTCGGCATAGTCGCGCTCTCTCAGTAGGGGTAGTCGGGTAGGTCGACGACCTGGCCTGCCAGGTCGTGGGTGCATTGCCTGTCGTAGTGCAGCTTGCCCGCGACGAGGTTCAGGTGACAGAGCCGCTGCTTCGGGTCGCCGTGGTCCGGGCACTCGAGCTTGAGCGACGGGTTGAACGACGGTACCTCTGTGTTCCCGTCGAACGACCAGGTCTTCTCACCCGTCGTGAAGTACGCGTGCGCGTGGCCGCACCCTGGGCAGAAGAACGAGTAGCCGTGCAGGGCTCCCTGGACGTCGGCGATCGGCTTGAGCTTCACCGGAGCGCCCCACCCTTGATTGGCCCGAAGCCGCGCGGCAGGCGGCGCATGCCGGGCCCCGCCCTCCGCGCGACCTCATGCATCAGGTCCGCGCGCCGCTCGTGCAGGACCTGGAAGTACGCGGTGAGCAGATCCGGGTTGTCGGGGTCCGCTGCCGGGTCCTTCGCGAGCGTCTGGCTGTACGTCTCGCTCCCGCGCCCCGCGGCGATGAGGTCCTCGTTGAGCCTCGCGCGGCAGACGTCGATGCGGTCCAGCTCGCGGTTGATGGCCGCGGCGGGCATGGTGGAGGGGACGTAGTAGCCCTTCTCGTCGAGTACCTTGGTGACGGTCTCGTGACTCACGGCGCCGCCTCCGACTTCCTGCGCCTGGGCGCAGTGACCACGACGAGCGGTACGTCGGGCGTCGCTCTGGCCGCGACCCCGGCGGGGAGGAAGAAGCTGTCGCGCGTGCGCGTGCAGCCGCACCCGCGCTGCGTACAGCCGCCGGTAGGGCGGAGCGGCGTGGGGTTCGCGTGGAAGGCGAGCGCGCACTTGAAGGTGCACTGTTCGCACGGCTCTGATGCTCTGCGCTTGGTGTGCATGAGTCAGGCTCCCTTCTCGTACTTTCGGATGTCCTTCACGACGTCCGCGATGGGCCGACGGATCCCCCTGCTCGTGTGGATCAGTGCGGCCCAGTCCTTCATGAGTTGAGGTGTCATCCACCCGCCGAAGACGTGGTCCAGCTCGTTTTGCAGTGAGAGTGTCCACTGCTCGTCGGTCATCCGCTCGTGGTAAGACGGCCTGGACGTCCTGACCTTGGGGCTGGGGGCAACGTCGTTCGCGAACACGCAGAACTTCTCCGCGATCTCGGCTACCCGCTCGCTCCCCGTGAGATCCGTGTCCCAGTCATCGTGGAGTTGCCGCTTGATCTCGAGGTACTTGGCGCTCTTCTTCCCCTTCGCGCTCGGGACGTGCATCAGCACGCCCGTCAGGACGGCTCCGTACTGGTCGCGCCGCCGGTTCACGCGGAGCGTGCCGTCGACGCCGTCGAGCACGAGGTGCTTGCCGTCGAGCACGTCGAGCGCCTCGTCCCAGGATCGCACCACCACCTTCTTGCTTGCCATGATCGTCGACTCCTTACACTCAGCCGTTAGCTCGGATGGGGATGCCGTGATCCCTGGCCAATTCGTACGTTGACCTCGTGATGTCGTAGAACGTGTCTCGCGCTGACCAGGCTCGGAAGTGGGGCTTGTCGGCCTTGGCCCTGAGCCGCTTCTCATACTCGAACTGCTGGTCGCCGTTCATGCGGTTGAACTTCACCCGGTCGACGAGATTATGCCAGTTCTCGTGGTACTGCTCGACCGACACCGCGTGTGACAGGACCCACTGCTCCTCTGTCATCACTCCCTCAGGGAAGCGGATCACAAGCTACTCTTGCGCGCCATACCGATCACCCATGCTTATCCGGTTGACGCACTATCGCGGTACTCGCCGGTGTGCTTGTGTGCGCCGGAGTACCGTCGCGGAAGAACTCGACGACGTACCTGCGGTCGCCCTCGAGCCTCATGGAGGCGTGGTACTTGCGGTACGGCTCTGTCATGGGGGTCTCCTCAGTCGTCCTGGTAGATGTTGAAGACCTCGCCGCTGCCGGAGCACTCGATGCGGAGGTTCTTGTTCCGGTGCGACCACCTCATCCTGTCCACCCCGCGCGGGACGTAGCGCGGGGGGTCCAGGGTGGCCATCGCCGCCTCGACCTCGCCGCGGCCCGCGCCGGGCTTCAGCCGGATCTCGCCGATGATGTTGAACGTGTCAGGCTCGTACGGGTCGCTCTCGCTCACCGTGTACGTGCGGAGGCGGGCTGGTCTGCGTTCCTCGCGGGGGTCTAGTGGGAGCTTCGGCTTCCACCCCTTGAGGACCGTGACGGAGGCCGTCCCGCCCAGGCGCCCGCACCGGTACGTGACCATGGAGCGGCCCTGCGTGAGGCGCAGGATGCTGCCGGGAGGCAGGTACTGCGCGACGCGTAGCGCGAAGTCGACGGACAACTCCGAGTAGACCGGCGTGGTGATGGTCTTCTCGAACTCCACACCCTTGTCGGAGTAGCGCTGGACGAGGACCTTCTCTCCTTCGGTGAGTCGCATGTGGCTATCTCCTTCTCCCGGACATCAGCGTGAGTTCGTCCTGGTACGCGCGGAGCGCGGGGTCCATCCTGGCCCTGGCGTCCCGCTCGGCTTGCTTGAGCCGCACGACCTCCGCGTCGTTCGCCGCGCGCCTCGCCAAGCGGCCGGCCTCCTCCGCCTCGGTCTTGATGCGCCGAAGCTCCTTCTCGATCGCGTAGGCCGCCTCGTTTGCTTCTGAGTCGCCCCTGATCTCCGGTTTACGCGCCGAAGAGCCCAGCCTGTCGAGGGCCCTGTGGATCTCTGGGAGATTCTCTGAGCCGGTGGCAAGGTCTCGCATCATCCGCACGATCTTCCGCGCGGCCGCGTGGTAAGACTTCATCGCCTTCGCGGTCTCTGCGGAGTGGACCGAAGTCCAGTACGCTTCGATGTCTGACTGGCTCATGTCTGCGGTCGGGTATCCCATGATCGCTCTCTCAGACCAGAGTCACGTCGTGCGGTTCGCCGGAGTAGGCGTCGATCCCATGGACGAACCCGTTCGATCGGCCGGCGAAGAAGTCGGTGTTCCGCGGGTCGCCGCGGTCGACGAGGTAGACGATGCTCATGTTCACACCCAGGAGTGGAGGACGCGGTAGTACGGCTTCCTCTTGAGGAGTTTCAGGAGGTCGACGTTGCCGCGCTCGTTTACGGCGAACACGTTCGAGTAGTCGCTCGACGAGGCCTGCAGCTCGCCGACGCGCCGGCAGGCGTCCTCGAGACTGGTCGTGTGGTACACGACGCGCCCCGCGTAGGACACGTAGTGGTCGGAGCCCTTGTCCGCGATGGTGTAGCCGGTCTCCATCTCGGAGCGGAGGTCGAAGTCCTCGCCGGGCTCCCACGTCTTGGGCGCGCGCCGCGCGGTACTCCGCGGGTGCAGGGCGGATCGCCTCTGTCCAGGGAGCGGCGCGCTCGTGGCGTCCGGCGCGGCGCCCTGGATGAAGCCGTGCGTGCGCTCGAGGTCGTTCGGGTCGTGGCGGAGGCGGTAGGCCAGCTCCTCTGGGCCCATCCCCTCCTTGAGGAGGGCGTAGGCGTGCAGGGGGTTGTACCCGCGCGCGTTGAGCAGGTGCTTCATCTCGGCGAGTTCAGACTCTCTCGCGGTCGGGGGGTTCAGGTGATCCATGGAACCAGTTCTCCTCTGGGCGACGACGCGTCCCGATTGAACGGAGTCGCTCATCTCGCCCGCGAGTCGTGGGTCGACGGGGCGTACCATCTCGCGGAGCGAGGGCAGGCTCACGCTGCGAGTCTGCGCGACGGTCCAACCCAGCACCTTCGCGGCGCGGGCGTGCAGGTCCCCGGCGCTCACCGCCCGCCCTGCCGGTAGCGCTTCACGACGCGCTCGAGGGCCTGCACGGTGACCTCGGGCCCCTCGGCGGTCACGAGGCTCGCCGCGAGGCGGTCCGCGTTCGCCGCCGACGTCGGGCCGGTCAGGACGTGGCCGATGTCGAGGATGAGCTTGGCGACCCTCCGCTCGGACGCGGTGGCGAAGTCCGCGAGCTTGCGCTCGACGTAGCGCTCGTGGGTGTCGCTGAAGACGTGGTCGGCGTCCTCCTGTACTCCGAGTACCTCCGCGAGCACGTCGAAGGTGCCGCTCGATCCGTACTTGGTCCTGGTCGCCATGTCGTCCTCTCTCAGTAGTCCGCGCAGGCCTCGACGACCTCCGCCAGCTCGTCACCGAAGAACTTCTCGAGCCTCGGCTTCATCGCCTTGATGGAGTCGTACGTCCTCTTCGCTCGCCGCGAGTCGGGGTCGTCCCCCATGTCGGAGCAGTAGTCCTCGAAGGACCCGGTCACGCACGACGCTTCGGACACGAGGCTGTAGACGACGTCGGCGGCCGTCGGCGGCCCCTTGTGCGCGGAGTCCTGCCAGTAGGGTGTTTGTAGTACGCGCGCCGCGCCGCTCTTGTCGAAGCCGATGAGGTTGACCTTCCACGAGGTCCCGTCGCGGCCGAAGTTGCCGCGCAGGTAGGCAGGGAGTGGCGCGGGGTAGGCTTTGGCGCGGACGCACAGTTTCTCCAGTAGCTCGGACAGTTTCATGGGGTCTCCTGGACTAGGACTGTGAGCGCGTCCTCTTGTGAGCAAGATCGCGTGGACGCGTCGATGGGTTTCTCGAGGAGTCTCATCGGCGCGCCCTCTTGTCTTCGCTGCGGAACAGGGTCTCTCCGTGGAAGCGCGCCCTGTCGAAGCGCGGGTTGTCCTCCTGGAAGAGCTGCACGAAGGCCTCCTCGATGGCGTTGCTTACCCAGAGGTCGCGGCCCGCGACGCGCACCGGCCCCTCGCCGATCTCCGCCTCGCGCCAGGCGCGCACGACGAGCGCAGCCTTCTCGAACACCCTCTTCGTCATCATGATCCGACTCCTAGCAGGGCGGCGACCTCTCGCCACGTGGAGAGGTCCGCCGCGTACTCCGCGCGCCGCGCCTCGCGCTCAGACTCGCTTTTGTCCTGCCGGACGCCGTTGATGCTCGTGGTCAGCTCCGCGGCGCCCGACGCGAGCTTGTCGAGGAGGCCTCCGGGCCGCACGCGCTCGCGGGCGAGCAGTTTGAGGGTCCCCATATCGGCGCCGGGGAACTCCTCCACGAACGCGAGCACGTCGCTCGCCTTCGCGTAGCCGCCGACGCCGGTCCACTTCACGTGTCCCTCGGAGCCCGGCTCGTCGCTGAGGAACATGCACGCGCCGAACTCCACGTAGGTGGAGCACTTCGCCGCGTTCCACTTCTCGTAGGGTAGCTTGGGGTTCGTGGTCTGGGTGCAGAACCGCCACCCCTTCTTCGGCTTATGCTCTAGCCAGTAGCGGATCCTGCACCGCAGCTTGAACCCGTACGGGTAGTCATCGACGACGTAGGCGGTCTCGGGGGAGACGTGGCCGTAGAGGGGCGTCCGCATGACCATGCGAGGATCGCACGACTCGTGCCACGGAGCCACTTCAAGTAATTACCGGCGTTCCCGTGGCAGGAGGCGGCAGTCTCTCTGCCAGCTGCGCGGCTGCCCGGACGCGCTGCCCGCGTCCGCCTGGACACCGCACCCTATCTTGACCGCCGCTGCGCGAGGAGCGCGACCCTCTGGCGGTAGAGCGCGGTCGCCGTCGCCGCGACGCTGTCCGCGATGCGCCGGAGGTGCCGGGCCTGGGACATGTCGCCCTCCCTGGCGGCGTCCCGCGCTTCGCAGAGGTGCAGCGTGTGGAGGTCCCGGAGGAGCTGCAGCGTGCGGGTGGAGGGGACCTCGATGCGGCCGCGCAGCGCGTCGAGCGCGCTCACGACGCGCTCTCCGCGGCCTTGACGTGGGCGCTGCGTAGGCGTACCATGGTGGTCATGAAGCCTACCCCGAAACCGCGCCGCAGGAAGCCTGATTCGACCCCCACCATCCGCGTGCGCGTGTCCGTCGAGCAGCGCCGCGTGCTCACGGAGGCCGCAGAGGTGGCCGGCCTCGACCTGTCGTCGTGGGTCCGGTCCGTCGCGCTGAGGGAGGCTAGGAGCGGCCGATGAACCACGCCCTCGACGGCTCGCCGTACCGCCCCCTCAGCGCGGCTCTGTCCAAGCGCCTGCTCGACGTAGGCAAGCGGGTGGCCGCGCTCCGACGCCGCGGGGTCCTCACGCCTCAGGCCCTGCGCGACTACTTCGACGACAGCCGCTTCGAGCAGATCACGCAGTCCAACGCGATCGAGGGGAGCACGCTGAGCGTCGGCGACACGAAGCTCGTCGTGCTCTACGGCGGCACCGTCACGGGGCACGACCCGGCGTTCATCCTCGACGCGCGGTCCCTCGCCCGCGCGCTCGACGAGGTATGCGAGATGGCGAACGACCCCTCGCCGACCGACGTCCAGCAGGTCAAGCGGATCCACGAGCTGGTGCTCGCGCACCGCCCTACTGTGGCCGGCAACCTCCGGACCGTCGAGGTCGCGATCCGCGGCGCCCGGCACCGGCCACCCCGGACCTGGGGCGAGGTCATGACCCAGATGGAGTCGTGGGAGGCGTGGTCGCGCGCCCACGCGGCCTCGCCCGCGGTCTTGAGATCGTCCGTGCTGCACGCGTGGCTAGAGCACGTCCACCCGTTCGTCGACGGCAACGGGAGGACTGGGCGCGCCGTCGCCAACCTCGAGCTGATCCGGGCGGGCTGCCCGCCGATGATCTTCCGGAAGAAGGACAGGAGCCGGTATCTCAGGTGCCTCGCCAGCGCGGACAGCGGTGACCTCGCGCCCTTCGTCGACCTCTCCCTCGAGCGCACGGACGCCGCGCTCGCGGACTTCGACAAGCACGCCCGGCGGAGGAAGGGCGCTCCTAGGGCGCGCTGACGAGGGTGTTGTACGCCATGAGGAGCGCGAGGCCCAGCGCGAGGAGCATCAGCCACCCCGGCTCGTCGAGCCTCCGCTTCTCCTCCCTCGTCACGCGTCCTCCTTGAGGAAGATGACCGGCTCCGAGACGGCGGGCAGCGGCACGCTCGCGACGCGCGGGAGCCGCGCGTGCAGCCTGTCGAGCGCCTCGCGCACCTCCACCACGAACCGCGCCTCGGACTCGAGGTCGTGGGGCGACGACAGCGCCCCGAGGCGCGCGGAGAGTCGCGGCAGCGCGCTCGCGAGGAGCCGCTCGACGTCGCGGTACTGCGCGAGACCTCGCTCGACGCCGTCGCAGTAGGCCTCGAAGCTCCGCTCGCGGGCGCGCGCCCGCAGCGCGGTGAACACGACCCCGCCCAGCCAGCCGAGGGCCGCCCCGACGAGTAGGCTGCCGACCATGAGCGGCACCGCCGGCGCCTCAGTTCTCGCCGCGCGCGAACGCGTAGAACGTCCTGGCGATCGTGCGCGCCCGTTCGACGCGCGCGCGGCTCACGTCGAGCCGGTGCTCGCAGTCGCGCCCCCAGATGTACTGGCCCATGCGCTCCTCTACGGGGCGGTCCCTGCACGCTCGGAACGAGAAGTGGAAGAGCCCGACCGCGATGGGGATGGCCTGGTCGACGTCGAGGAGCACCTCGCGCGAGGTGCCCGCGGTGCGCGGGTTGACCTGCAGGATGCCGATGCTCGCCCCAGAGTCGCCGACGGCGTCGGGCTTGAAGCGGCTCTCCCTCGCGGCCCACACCACCTCCAGGGCCGCGGTGAAGACGACGTCGCCCTCGGAGGACCCGTCGACCGCTCGCGTCTTGAGCGGGTCGTCGTACGCGGCCTGCGCGAAGCGCTCCGCGGTGTGCTCGTAGGTGTCGGTCCACTTCACCCCCCACCAGCAGCTCCTCGCGTCGTACGCAGGCTGCAGCGTGAACATGGTGGACAGGATCCAGGCGACGAGGGTCTGGTAGGCGGGCATAGGGATCTTCTCCTTAGTGCGCCTACTCTCGAGCGGGCGCCGGGGTTGGTTAGGTGAGCAGGCGGGTCGTGGCCTCGGCGCCGCGACGCGCGTTAGGCAGGCTGGATGGGGACCTCCTCGATCTCGGGAATCACGTTCTCACTGGTGTATATCTCGCGGGCGCGGGACTCGGCCTCCCTCTGCGAGAGGGACTCGTGGCGCACGACCCCGAGCACGGACACGCGGTAGTAGCAGGCCGGTCGCGCGGACCCCGTGAACGACCGGGCCGCGGCCACTGTTCCCTCCGCGCTCACGCGGCCTGCCCTCGCACGACGAGGGTCGTGGTCTGGCGCTCCGCAGACCTGCGGTCGGCAGCCTCCGCGGCCTGCACGAGGAGCGCCGCGTACGCGCGGGCGTCGGCTGGCGACAGCTCCGCGAGCTGCCCGCGGTCGGTCTCGCCGTACGCCTCGCGCGTGATGCCGATCGCGACACGGGGCTCGCCGCAGGCGCGGTCGTCCGTGACGGTCGCGGTGAGGTGCACGACGGGGGTCGTAGGGGGCATGGAGCGGCGCATCCTAGGTAGTCCGTCGCGGTCGGTCAAGTTCCTCTGAGTAGATCGGTGACGTGACAGTTATACTAAAACATGCATAATGCTCAGTATGATAAGGAATCGACGCGGTACCAAAGTCGTGACGAGCGCGTTCGAGGACGCCGGTCTGCCTCCAGCAGAAGTCGCGGTCCTCGAGACAAAGACGCTGCTGATGATCGAGCTGACGGACATCCTCGACGCGACTGGGATGACCCAGGCCCAGGCCGCGAAGCGGTTCGGGGTCACGCAGCCTCGGGTGAGTGATCTGCGTCGAGGGAAGATCGGTAACTTCAGCGTGGACACGCTCATCGGCATGCTCGCGCGCACGGGACGCGACGTGCAGCTCGTGGTGCGGCGCCGCCGGTGAGCCGTAGGAATCGCGCGTCGCGGCTGAGCGTACAGAGAGGAGAGGGTCCCCCATGAAGACGGCCAGCATCTCACCCGAGGTCTTCGACCTCCTCGAGCGGGCCGTGAGGGCGGCCAGCTCCGTGTCGCAGCTCTACGCGATCGGCGGGGCGGTGGGGATGGCGGCGTGCGGGTACGCGAGGCAGACGTCGGACGTGGACCTCTTCGTCGACGAGAGCGCGCGGGCCGGGGTCCTCCGGGCCCTCCGCTCGGAGGACCTCCACGTGCAGCCCGTGTTCGAGGGGCTCCACTACGTCGCCCAGCGACCCGGCGCGGCGGACCCGGAACTGCGCGTCGACGTGCTCGTGCCGTACGACGACCCGGACTGGTCTGCGGTGAACGCGCCGGACAGGGGCGAGCTGAACGGGCTCGAGTTCAACGTGTTCCCACCTGAGCTTCTCGTCCTGTCGAAGTTCTACGGGGTCGACAACCCCCAGTACCTCGCGGACATCTACAAGATGTACCACCGCGCCGCGTTCGACGCGGCGCTCGCCCGCGACTACCTCTCCAAGATGGACCCCGACAAGCTCGGGGAGTGGGACGCGATGATCGCGGACTTCGACCGACCGCGGGAGCCGTCGAGGAAGCCGAAGAGGCGACCTCGCTGAGGTCGACTCACCCGACCACGTCGTCCGCCGCGTCCTCCAGGGCCTCGGCGATCTCCCCGAAGTCCCCGTCCGGCTGCTCGAGTAGCTCCTGCGTCGCGGCCTCCAGCTCCGCGTTCTCGGGGGAGCGGAGCGCCTTGGTGTACGGCGCACTTCTCAAGTGCGGCGAGATCCTCCGAAGGGCGAGGCGGTGGAGGCCGTCGGTCCCGATCTCCTCGATCACGCCGGAGCGCTTCGGCAGAGGGTCGAAGCTCATCTCGACGCGCCGCTTGATCCACTCGCCGTAGCGCGGCATGTCCTGGCCTCCGGCTCCCCTCCCTCCCGCAGCCCGCTTGCAGGTCCTCGCGGACGACGAGTAGGACAGGCTCGTCTTGCCGCCGCAGAACCGCTCGATGTCCTTGACCACGACGGGCTCGCCGACGCCGCCGCGGTTCCACGACTCGAGGATGAGGGCCCAGTTCTCGAGCACGGTCCCCTTGCCGATGCCGCGCCCCTTGACCTTCTTGATGTCCTTCTTCGACGGGCGCAGCGGGAAGTAGATGCCGGGCCGCGCGGCGAATATCCCCTGGGGGATGTCGCCGCACTCCCAGCCCCCGAGGGGCTTGCCGGTCTCCCAGGTCCCCGTGTCCCTGGGCTCGGGCGTCGCGAAGCCGGGGCGGCACCAGCGCGCGGTCCTGCGGACTGCGAGTCCCTCCGCGGGCCAGGGCTCGCGCCTCCACTCGCCCGGCTTGTCGCCGGGGACGCCGTCCACCGCGGCCGCGACGTCGTTGGCGACGAGCGGCCCGGACTCCGCGATGCTGAACGCCCCGTCGGTCGCGACCATGAGCACGTCGCTGCGCCGCGGGTGGAGCGCGATGAGGTCCAAGAGCTGCGCGCGGCAGCCCGACGTGATGAGCCCGGCCCAGATCCACGACTGGAACTGCGCGCTGCCGATGGACTGCGCCAGCTTGCCGTAGACGCTGTTCGGGCCCAGCTTGAAGACGATGCCCGCGCCCTCCTTGCCGATCCTGCAGCGCTCGCGGTAGTAGTGCGGGATCTTCTCGAAGGGCTTGCAGCCGCAGTCTTTACCATCCACGAAACTGTAGACCCACGCGCTCTTGAACCGCACCGCGCCGGGACTCTGCGCCTCCACGAACCGCTCGCCCGCGAGGAACTCGTTCTTCCACACCCAGCCGCCGCCGGACTCCGAGGGGAAGCATATGCTCCCGTCGGCCTCGCGGAAGGGGAACGGCGCCCAGTCCGTGATCTCGCCGTTTACCGGACGGAGATCGTACTCGACGACCGCGGTGACGCCCGCGAGCATCGCCGCGCGGTCCGCGGTCCAGTGCCACTCCCCATGCTTGAGGCACGGCAGGAAGCAGGTCTGGTAGGGGTACGCGGAGCTGATGTCGTAGTTCCGGACCCAGTAGGGTACCTCGCCGATGACCGCGTTCTCGAACCGCCCTCCGAAGAACGCGGAGGCGACGGCGTGTCGCATCTCCTCGGGCGTCGGCCGGATCTTCTCCTTCACCTCCATGAGCTTGAGCATCGCCGTGGCCGTCGAGCCCGCGCCGTAGAAGCTCGTGAGCTTGAGCCCCGCGGTGAGGTGCGCGTCGACGAGCTTGTGCGCCAGCTGCGCCATGTGCGCGCACTCGGAGAAGCAGTACTCGCGCACCTCGGGCATGTCCTCCGGTCGGAACTTGCTCCGCAGCTCCTTCATGCGCACGATGGCGGCCTGGTCCTCGCCGCTCCCGACCTTCCAGTCAGAGAGCGCGGTGACGAACTTGCTCTGGTAGAACTTCCAGATGTCCCAGAAGACGATCTTCTTGCCGTGGCGGGTGAGCGTGAACTTGCTGCCGACGAGGTTCATCGTGAACCCCATCCAGCAGACGGGGCTCGGCCCGCGCTTCTTGGCCGCGCCCTTGGCCTTCCTGATCTCCGGGCGGAAGAGTCGGTAGAGCAGCTCGTCCGGCAGGTCCTGGAGCAGCTTCGTCAGGTCGTAGTTGAACGAGTAGCTGAAGATCCTCGCGCGGCCGGCGGGCAGGTTCGAGAGGAACTCGAGGCAGCGAAGCGTCGAGAGCCCCTCGGGGTCCTCGACCCACCAGCGCTTCTTCCCCGACTCGTCGGAGACCGCGAGGAGTACGTAGCGGTGCGGGTCGCGCCCGATGCCCTCGCCGTCGATGCCCAGGTAGGTGCGGGGCGCGCGCCGCGATCTCCGCTGCGGCGCGGCGACGTCGTCCTCCGCGGGGAGGCTGGTGGCGGCGCTCACAGCGCGGCGACGGCGACCGCGGCCTCGCGCAGCACCGACTCGACGAGTGCGAGATGCTCCGCGGAGTCGTCCCGCACGATGCCTGAGACCGCGGACACGTCGGAGTCCGGCGCGCAGAGCACCCGCGCGAGGCGGTCGTCGAAGTCATATCGGTGCACGACGGTGACGGCGAGGCTGTCGACCTCGGTCGTGTGGAAGACGCGGCGCGGAATCCTGTAGCGCGTGCCGGCGGAGTAGTCGCGGTCTGCGTAGGCGCGGGTCAGCATGACGTCGCCCAGGAACTTCGCGCTGAGGGCGGTCGTGTCGCCGTTCTCTGCGACCATCCGGTCCTGGTTCTTCGCGTGCTCGATCTCGTAGACCTTCGCGAGACCCCAGTGCCCGGTGGGGTGCGGCACGGTCCCGTCTGACCGCAGGTCGGGCAGCGCGCTGAACTGCTTCGGGTGCCTCCGCATGTCCGGCCGCACGTCGCGCACGGCGCCGACCACGACGACGGAGTCAATGTCGAACCGGTGGTCGTGCACGCAGCGGGGCCACGCCATGCCGGGCGAGACGAGGCTCGGGTGCCACACGTGAACCCGCAGCGACTCCGATAGCTCGGCCTGCAGCATCCCGAGCCCGTGGTGACGCCAGCGGAGCGGGCGCTCGGCGTGCTTGACCACCGTGACGCGCTCGTCCTCCGCGACGAGTGGTCTGTAGCCGGTGATCCACGACAGACCGCGCACGAGCTGCCTCGCCGCCTCTACCTCGAACGTGCTCATGCTCATGATCCTGTCTCTTTGGGAGGCCTCAGGCGGACGAGCCTGAGCCTCTGCGGGCAGTAGTAGCGGCGCATGCGCCGGATCCAGTAGACGGCCTGCTCGCGCAGCGCGAAGACGAGCCTCTCCTCAGGGTCCGCGCTCCACTTGTAGCCGCTCAGCGTGAGCCAGTCGCGCCGGGTCTTCGGGCACTTGGGCGCGCATGGACCGCAGTGCTCGCAGCCCGGCGAGGTGCGGCGTATCGCGAAGAGTCCGACGACGCTCTTGGTGCGCAGTCGCTCAGCAGTGCAGACGTCGCATGTGATGGGACCGGAATTGCCAGCGCGGACGTGTCGCAAGGGCGCGTGCCCGCACGGGCACTGACCGGCGACGTCGGGCGAGCGCCCCTCGCAGACCCAGGACTTCGCGGTTGTGGGCAACTCCGTCACGGGTCCACCCGGTGGACGCTGAGCATGGGGTCGGACCTCTCAGGACCCAGCTCCCTGTCGAGCTGCCCCTCCGTCTTCCCCGCGAGCCGCCCCGCCTCGCGCTGGTCCCGGACGGTGTCGCCCACCCCGAGTGCGTAGCCTACGACGCCGCCGACGAGTGCGCCCGCGAGGGCGCCGGCCACGCTCGCCGCAACCGAGTCCGCGCCCCTCGTCGCGGGCCACGCGAGGCTGACCCGCCTCGCTTGTCTGGCCTGTCTGGCCTGCCAGGACCCGCGGATCCGCCCGATGCACTCTGACGGTGTCACGGGCCGCTCCTGCCGCGGTCCCGGAGTTCGACGCAGGCCTGCAGGCTGGGCCCCGACAGTCGCACTTCGGAGTCGTGGTCGCACTGCAGCCAGCCGCCCTCCAGGCAGTAGGGCCCTACGGTCCCCTGGTCGTCCTCGCCCGTCGTCCAGGCGAACCCGTCGCGGACGGAGTGGAGCCACTCAGCGTGTGACTGAACGATAGCGCCCTCGTGGAGCACCTCCACGAGGAGGAGGGTGGGTCTCGTAGGTCTGATCTCTCGCTGGGCGATGGTCTTCATGGCGGTCACCTCAGCGGCCTCTCGGCCCGCTCCACGATCCCCCAGCACGCGTCGCACCGCCCGTCCTCGCACGTCGCGGCGAAGGTCATCCGGCACGAGCGGCAGCGCTCCATGCGGTGCGCGCGGGTGCCCGCGACGCACGTGGGGGCGGGGAGCGGGCCGCCGTCCGCGGTCCAGGCGGCGAGGGCCGCGGCGTCGGCCTTGCAGTCCGGGCAGGAGAAGGGCTGGATGGCGTTCATCGCGTGCTCTCGAGGATCTCCTCGACGATCGAGGTGACCTCGGTCAGCTCTCGAGCGACCAGCGCGTCAGCGCTGCAGTAGGCTGTGGGAGCGGTCGTCATGGGGTCCCTGTCCAGGTCCCGTCCTCGCGAGCGAGCTGAGACTCCGCGCTCGACGCGCGCTCGAGGGCTGCATTGAGCCCCCGCAGCGCGTCATTCAGCTCCGCGCGGAGTTTCGTCTCGACGTCTTCGGCGCGGTTGCGCTGCGTCTTGTACCGCTCGATACCCTCGCAGAGGGCCGCGCGCTGCTCCTCGTGGGAAGCCCGCGCCTCTGCCAGCTCCTCACGCAGCGCGCGCACCGTCGACAGCGGCGCGAACGCGTGGGGGTGCCCGTCGGACCAGACGTCCACCTCGCCGTCGTCGCCGGCCCTGACGACGACCGAGTGGCCGTCACGGCCGTAGGCGTCGACGACGGCCTGGAGCGCGGCGACCCTCGACTCGAGGTCGTGGACCCGCGCCTCGGCCAGCACGAGCCGTGCGCCCTCGTGGCGGCCGACAGCGTCGAGGTGCCGGAGCAGCTCGCCCCTCGTCGAGTAGCAGGCGGTGCACCACGGGCACTGGCCCTCGCGCGCGGTCCGCGGGGGGTTGCAGACCGGGCAGCTCACGTCGCCGGTGTGCTCCAGCATGGAGGAGTCCCGCGAGTCGGTCCGGACGCAGGCGCGCGGCTCGGGGAGGGCGGCGGTCTTCGCGTACCAGCTCGCGGTCTGCCAGGGCATGCTGCCCCCCGGAGCGCCACCTGCGAGGACGGGGTTGAACCCCGCGGTCGCGACGGTGACGACGGGCTGGCCGCTCTCGCGCCGCAGCGTGGTCAGGCCGTCGGGGCCATCCTCCACGCGGTCACCCGACCGCGACTCGATGGAGTAGGCCCCGAGCTTGTCATTGAGTGGGAGGGGCTTGACACTCCACGGAGCCCTCACCGCGTCCGCGTCACCCGTGACCAGGGTCGGGTGACACTCTGAGAGGACGGCCGGCACGAGTCGGTGGATCCACTCGAGGAACACCGGTTCGACCTTCTCTCTGGCCATGTCACAGACAGGTTCATCGATCGCGTCGCGCCACTCGGACCAGATCTGGAACGTCAGGCTCAGCGCGGTGCGCGCCCCGTGCGGGGTGAGCGGCAGCTTGTCGAGCCGCCGCTCGGCCACCGCGTCCGCCAGCTGCCGCGCCTCGCGCGCGCCGCTCGTCTGCGCCTCGTCGACCCACCCGCGGCTCCGCGCCTCGGACTCGAGGATCACGAGAGTGCCGGTGTCGCCGGCCCGGAGCACCTCGGAGTCCTCAGACACGACGGTCTTCTTTACGACGTGCAGCATGTTGTCGATGCCGACGAAGACCTTGAGGGAGTCGCCGGTGATGGACGTGCACTCGGCGCAGGTCACGGCGTACGTGGGGCCGACGAGCGGCTCGCCCAGCATGTTGACCTTCACGTCGACACCGACTGCGTCATGATGGGAACCTCCTATTGAGGGCGCGGGTGTAGTCTCCCCGAACCAGGTTACCGTGCCTCGGGCAGTAGGACAGCGCGTACCGCGGTCTCCTCGGACCGCGCTCCCAGACGTGCACGACAAACCAGTCGAGTGGTATCCGCTCCCCGACCGCGACGCTGACGGTCGCTGAGCACCCGTACTCGTCACACTTCCACGTGTCCGTCTCGACGCGGTCCTCGTCGCGGGTCGTGACGGTCACGACTGGGTCGCCTTGGGGAGGCGGTCGCGGCGCATGAGCGGCTCGTCCAGCATGTTGACTTTCATGGCCTCACCTTCTTCGCGAGTGGGAGAGCCGTTCGGATCTCCGTCCCGTGCGCTGGGCAGAACGTCAGGATCGCGACGTCGACCAGGTAGATCGGAGCAGCGCTCTCCTTTGGGGTCCGGACGTCCACCCACAGCCACCCGAGCGGCGTCTGCCCCTGGTCGACGACCTCGACTGTCGCGCCGCAGGAGAGCGCGTCGCAGGTCCACCGCACCACGCTCGCGGTGCTCACTCGTCTGCTCCCGTGCCGCTGGACGCAGGTCCGTAGTGCGGGCACCCCGGCACGCAGCCGCGCGCCTCCCTCCCACATCCTGATGGGTGCCGGGGAAAGACGCGGCCGTCGTAGACGCGCAGCGCCTCCCACGAGGCGAGCGCCGCGACGACCTCGTCGATCGTCACGCAGATCCGCCCGCACATCAAGTACATCAGCTCGGGTTCAGACATCGGGTCGTCGAGCAGCACGATCGTCCCTTGCCCCGCGCCGACGGCGTAGCCCAGCTCGAGGTGGGCGGAGCGGCCGCACGGCAGGACCAGCACGGTCGCGTCGGCGTACTTGAGCGCCTCCATGTCGAGCTGGAAGCCGCGCTGCGCCGTGTCGGAGGTGAGGACCTCGTCGCGGAACCTGCGGGCGTCGCGGAGCTGCTCGTCGGTCGCGCAGGAGCGCCAGCTGAAGCCGGTGTTGCCTGGGGCAGGGTTCCTGAAGTCGTATACATCGAACGAGTGGGCGCGGAGCGTCTTCACGACGAGCTGCTGGCGCGCCTCGCACCGCCAGCTCGAGGCGACGTAGATCCTCAGGGGGGTCTTCATGGGGTTCTCCTGCATTGAGTTGGCTAGGGCGTAGCGGTCTTCTTGGGTCGGCATGGGCATCGACGTGGGGACGTCGAACTCCCCAGCGAAGAACCGCCACGTGAACTGATGGCGCGAGTGCTCGAGTGCGCGCAGGATGACCTCACGCCGGAACGCGGGCTCGAGGTCCCGCAGCGCGTCGCGCATGGCGCGGATCGAGCGGATCGCGTCGATGCGCGCGTAGGCCATCCCGACGCTCACGAACGCTGGTCTCCGGGCCGCTTCGTCTTCTGGAAGATCTCGTGTACCTCGTGGACGTAGTCCTCGACGGGCATGTCCTCGAAGGCCCTGCAGGCGGGCAGCGAGTGGAGTGCTCCCTCGAAACCCAGCTCCGCGGTGCCGCCACAGAACGGGCACACGATCTTGACCTCCACCCTCATCGTCTCGGTCCTACCCATGCGCCCGCCTCACGTGATGACCAGTTCGGTGACGTCGCCGCGCTTAGTAGCTTTGCTGTTGATGGACCGCGCCGCCCGGACCTCGTGGATCGTGAACTGGGCAGGGTCGCCGTAGAGTTCTCGGACGAGTGGCGCTGACGAGTTGCTCAGGAGCACGTGCACGCCGCGCGCCCACTTGAGATCGAGCGCGAGGTCTCGGAGTCGCTCCTGGTCCTTGTCCGTGAACCCTCCCGAGGAGTAGCCCGTGAAGTTGCTCGTCTTCGAGACCGGCGCGTAGGGCGGGTCGAAGTAGACGAAGTCCCCCTCTCGCGCGTCGATCACGGCGACCGCGAAGTCGGCCTGCCTCAGATCGACGCCCTGCAGCCTCCGCGAGACCGCGCGGAGGTTGTCCTCGTCGCAGATCGTGGCCTTCGGGTTGTCGCCGAAGGGGACGTTGAACCGGCCGCTCTTGTTTACGCGGAAGAGCCCGTTGAAGCAGACGCGGTTCGCGTAGAGGAACTCGGCCGCGCGCTCCGCCTCAGTGCCGACCTCGAAGTTACGCTCGCGGATCCTGTAGTAGGACTCCTTGTCGTTCGACCCGGAGAGCGCGCTCAGGTGCGCGATGACGGTCGCGACGGAGTCGCGGATCGTCCGGTAGGCGGTCACGAGCGGCGTGCAGGTGTCCCCGAGCACGCAGCGCGGGTACTCGAGGTCGAAGAAGAGCGCGCCGCCCCCGACGAACGGCTCGAAGTACGTCGCGGTCGACTTGAACTGGGGGTAGTAGAACCCTCCGGGCACGTGCTCGCGGAGGAGTGGCAGGAGCTTGCGCTTGCCTCCCGCTATTTTCACGAAGGGGTGTGCTGCGACCGCGTCGGGCAGGACCGCTGACGCGCCTAGACCGTGCGCGACTGCACTCAGCAGATCGATCGATCCGGGCCTCATGCGGGGCGCTGCCCTTGGCGCGCTTTGATCTTGCTGTAGTCATGCTCGTCCGCCAGCTCCTTGCGGAACTGGTGGAACCCCCAGACGTTGCCGACAGGGACGCGCTGGTCGACCCACGCTGCCGCGGCGCGCAGGCCGTACTGGGTCCACTCCTCCGCGGTCATCGCCCGGCACTGGTGCTCGAACGGGCTCATGTGCCCGGCGTCGCGAATGCGATTGGCCCTCGCGACGTCGCCCTCGGGGTCGCGCTTGCCCTGGTTCAGGTAGCTGACCGCGGCGCAGCGGCCCGCGGAGATGAGGCAGTAGTCGAGTGGGGTCCAGCGCGCGTCGTGCAGCTCGGGCTCGGACTCGAAGTCGACGTATGGCAGGTGCCACTCTCCGCTCGCGAGTACACGCGGGCGGCTCCGCTCGCGTGCCTCGAGCGCCATCCGCATCGTGCGCTCGTACTCCGGTTGCGCCGCTGGGTCGACGCGCAGCGCGAAGCCATTACTCCACTCCGTCGCCGTGCAGACGACGGTCGTGAACATCCACGGCTCGACGACGCGGTTGCTGATCTGCTTGTGCAGGCCGATCCCGACCAGGTTCCGAGCACCTTGCACGGCCGCGTCGCGCAGCCGCAACCACTCGTCTCTCGCGCGACTCCTGGGACTGCTGCCCGAGCGCACGTTCCAGACGGCGTCGTCGACCGCGTCACTCAGCTCTCCCTCGGCCTGCATGCCTGACTGGTTCTTGCCCCACCACGCGGGGAGCATCGGGTCCTCCTCGACGCGTGCGAGTAGCTTCTCGACCGGGATGGCGCGCGATGAGGCCGCGTTCCGGCTGTACATCCGGTGCGTGTTGTGCTCCGCGAGCACGATGCGCGGCATCGTTAGCTCGAACGTGGTGACGCGGGCGCCGTTCGGCCCCACGGAGTCGGCGATGATGCGCGCGTCGTAGCTCATAGCTCCCGTCCTTCGGCAGCCCTGTTCGCGTCCTTCGACTCCGCGATCGTATGCGTGCCCGTCATCCAGAGGACCCCCTGGATGAATCCGAGCCAGCGGAACTTCTTCTCGATGCGCTCGGGTCCCCACGTGCGCGCCTCCTGCGCGAGCCAGAGCGCATGCTCGAGGGCCTCGTACGTGGAGGCCGGGAACTTATCCTGCGGACACCTCACGGGTCGTAGAACAATGACAGCGTTGTTCTCCGGATCCGCAGGCCCCTCATAGCTGAGGATACTGCGGATGACGCCGTCGAGGACCTCGTTCACCTTCTGATCGTTCATGTCTCCCGTTTCTCCACTTGCGCTTCGCCGAACTCCTCGGTCATCAGCTCGCGGTACTGCCGCTCCACGAACGCCGCCCGCTCCTCCTCTATTCTCGCCTCCTGCTCGCGGCGCGCGAGGTAGCGGCGCGTCGCCCTCGCGGCGAGCACTGCCGGGAGGAGCACCGGCCAGGTGAAGGTGACGACCAGCGCTTTGGCGTTGACGCTCGGACCGTTGTCGGGCAGCACGACCCAGGTGACGCCGCACCCCGCGCCGTACGCGAGGATCACCAGGACGACGACGATCGCGGTGGTCACCACGCGTCCCCTCGGTCGGCGAGCGGGCCCAGCACCGCGAGCGCGTGGGCGACGGCGTCACGCGCGCGCGACAGCTGCGCCTGCAGCACCGTGCGCTCCGCCAGTGAGATCCGTCCCGGCGCGACGCTGCCAGCGGAGAGCTGACTCATCGCGTCGCCTGGCGCTCGGCCGAAGGCCGCGAGGAACTCGGGGATCGAGCCGAAGAACTCGGTGATGACGGCCGCCTGGGCGCGCTTGTCGTGGCCGGGCGCGAAGAAGCTCCCGTTCATGACCGCGGCGTCGCAGCCGCACCAGCAGACCCCGGAGGGGACCACGCGCGTGGTCACGCCGGCCTCCTGCAGCGCCAGCCCAGCGCGGTCAGGACCAGGTGGTGCCCCTCGTCGCGCGAGGAACAGCGGCAGCGGAGCGGGAAGTAGGAGAAGTAGGACCTGTGCAGCCTGCCGCAGTTGGCGGCCGCCCTCAAGCCTCGCGGTCGTCGAGCGGTACGGACCGTGAGGAACGTCCCGAGCCAGGCGAGCGGCATCGTGAGCAGGAACCACGGCCCGTGCTCGGAGCGCGTCGCGGCGTACGTGCCGACGCACCCGAGCGTGAGCCCGAGCGAGTACGCGACGGACTCCTTGACCGTGTACGGCAGCCTCAACTGCGGCCCCCCTTCTCGCCCCCGGCGTCCGACCTCAGGATCCGGTAGCCCGGCCGGAGCGTGATGACGACGTCCGCGCCGCACGCGCACGCGACGCTGAAGGCGAGCCTCGTGATCGTCACCTCGGCCGCGAGGACCCCGACGCTCGCGTCGAGCCCGTCGAACGTGGGCATCGTCGCCCTGCATACCGGACAGCGGGACGCGTCCTCCGGCGCCTCTGCTAACCTCCTCACGCGCATCTGGAAGAGCACTAGACCGGCTCCTGGCCGTTGAGGTACCCGCGGTCCGCGCGCACGGCGAACCTCACGACGCCACCGCCGTGGAGCGCGCCGCCCCGGCGCGCAGCGGGCACACCGCGTCGCACGACGCGAAGGGCGGGTTCTTCTCTCGCACGTCACCCAGGAGCGCGTCGCAGACGCACTGTAGGTAAGGTACGCAGGGCACGCCGCGTCGCGGTTGAACTTCGCCACTACCTCGGCGTTGTCGGGGTCCGACTCCCAGGCGTCCGCGCAGGCCATCGAGCAGAACGTCAGACCGTGTGTCGCCACGTAGTGGGAGCACCAGTCGTCGCCGTCTGTGGCGCGGTGGGGCCCCCTGGTCATATCGATGATGCGGGGGCACCAGGCGCACTTGTCCTTGAAGCTCATAGCGACCTCTGAACGTCCGGTGGAGCCGGGCTAATCCTGACCTCGACGCGGCAGAGGCAGCCGTCCACCGCGGCCAGGCAGGCGTAGAGCCCGCTGGGCAACTTGAGCGCCCTACCGACGAAGCGGACTCCCCTCGAGTCGACGAGCCCGTCAAGGTCGAGCGTATCGGGACCGACTGGCAGGCCCGGACCCTCGAGCGTCGTGAGCAGCGCCGGCAGCATCAGAGCATCCTCCGGTCGACGGCCGCGCCGCGCAGCGAGACCCTCAGTTCGTGCGCCGCGCCCCACTCGTAGCCGTCGGGCACCTGGCCCGTGTAGTGGACGACCAGCGTGATGGCGGTGCTCGGGGCGACGCGCGGGGCCTTGAGGCCGGCCTTGCCGGGCCCCCGGACGCAGTACTCGTGGAGGTCGGCCGTGAAGAAGTCGTGGACCGACGGGTCGCTCGGGGACGGGCCGTAGAGGAGCCGCTGGTTACCGACCCGGAAGTCGGTGAGCGTCGCGAACCCAAGCCCCGGCACGTTCGCCGTCATCACCCGAGGCTCGAACTGCTGCTCGCACACGCGGCGGAGCAGCAGCTCGCCGGGCGCGCCCAGGGTGAACCAGGCGCTGAAGACGACCTCCTTGTCCGCCGCTCCGGGGGGCGCCGCTCCGGGGGGCGCCGCGGGCGCTGGCTTCGCGGGTGCCTTGGCGGCCGCGGTTGACTTGGGGGCCGCAGGCGCCTTCGGAGCCGCAGTCGCCGACCTCGCCGGCTCGGGCTCGGTGATGCGCGCGAGGGTCTCGGGGTCGGGGAGCCTCATCACGTTCGCGATGACCGCGGCCTTCGGCTCGGCCCTCGCGGGCTCGGGCGACGGCTCCCCCTGCACGTCGATGACGGGGGCTCCCGCCGCGGGTCCCGCGACCGTCGGCGGGGGGTCCGCCCCCTCGACGGCCGCCTCGTCGCCCTCGTTCCAGTCGGGTAGGTCGCCGAAGACCTCGTCGAGGCCCTCGTCGAGCCGCTCGCCCGTGATCGGGGCCCCGCCGGGCCCGCCCCACGAGGTGAGCGTCCCGCCCTCGCCCGCGTCCGGCAGCGCGACCTCGTGCCCGCGCTCCTGCGCGGCGCCTAGGAGCTGCCCGACCGTCGTCCCGCGCCGGAGAAGCTGCGCCGCGGCCTCGTCGGTCATCGGCGGCCGCTCGCGCCGCCTCGTCCGCCACCGCGCCATCGCGTCGGCGCAGCTCCGCGCCTCCTCGACCTTGTCCGGCGACTCCCCCGAGGCCTCGCGCATGTCCGCCCAGGCGCGCAGCAGGAACGGCGCGTGCACGTCGCGGGCGAGGAGCGTGAAGAGCGGCTCGTCCCCCTCCGCGCTCGCGTAGCAGTCGTGCGGCGCGGGTCTGTTCTTGGTCCCCATCGCCGCTCAGCCTCCCAGCTTCACGACGCTGGTGTCCTGCGTGACGCTGGCGTTCTGCAGGACGCGGACGAGCGCCGCGAGGAAGACCCTCTTGTCGGAGAGGGCCTGCGCGAGCGCGGCCGCGCACCTCTCCTCCACGGACTTCTCGACGACCTGGAGCCGCTGCTCCAGCGCGGCGATCACCTCGCACAGCTTCCTGTCCCGGTCGACGTACCGCTCCCGCTGCTCGGTGATCATGGCGTGGAGCCGGTCGTTCACCTCGCGCGCGTAGTTGAGCTGCTGCTGGGCCGATAGCAGTCCCGGCCCCACCACCTCGATAACGGGCATCGAGTCCGGCATCAGCGAGTGGATCCCGTCCTGCAGACGGAACGAGTTCGTGGGGAACTTCTCACCTCGCGGCTCCGTCTTCTTGAAGACGTAGGACGACTTCTCGAGACCGCCGTGCCCCGCGCCGTCGCCGTGCGATGAGACGGGCGGCGAGACGAACGTTGCGCTGACGGAGAGGTCCCCGAAGGTCCGGTAGCGCGACGCCGCGCTCACCCCGACCTCGCCGGGCCGGCGCCGACGCCGCCGACGCCGATGACCTGTAGACTCTCGAGGAGCGTCACGAGGTTCAGCTCGAGGCGCTCCTTCTTGTTCGTCTCCCTGGCGAGCGCCGCGGCGTACGACTCCTCTATGCCGGCGAACTTACTCTTCTCCGCGGCGATGAGACTCGTCATCTCGTCCTGCATCCGCGTCGCGTCCGCGGACCGGCCCCTACCGAACTCGCTGAGCTGCGCCTGCAGCTCCTCGCACCGCGCCCGCTGCGAGTCCAGCTCCGTGGCGACGGCGTCGAGGTACGCGTACTGGCTGCGCCAGGCCTTCTCGCCGTTCTTGTCGCGCGTGTTCCGCCACTCTTGGTTCTCCGCGCGGAGCGTCTCGGCCTCCTCCGAGAGCTGCACGGTCCGGTCGACGAGCGCCCGGAGGCTCAGCTCGGACAGGGCGGTCCGGAGGCTCTCGCGCGCTGCGATCTTCCGCTGGTTCTCGGCCTCGCAGTTGAGGCGGATGCGGGCGCGGATGGCGGCGACGTCCGCCTCGAGCCCGTCGTCTGGGGGCGCGTCGGCGGGCATGGCTGTGAGCATGAGCCTGAGACCGCGGTCGGTCATGAGGAGGCGGATCGGCTCGAGACGATGCTCGAAGCGGTTCTTCTGGACCTCCCAGATGCGGTGTGGGCCGCCGGCCCTGAAGTAGTCGAGGTGTACGTCCACGTCGACGCAGTGCGCGATGAGGGGGCTCGACTTCGACTCCACGCTCGTGACGAGGACCGTAGCTTCGCACCGGGACGTGAACCGCTTGAGGGTATATAGTATCCCCTCGGTCAGGTAGTCGTCGGCGATCACGAGGTCGTAGTCACTCTTCAGGAACTCCTCCAACGCGCCGTTCGTGTGGACGATCGTGACGCCCGGTGGCACGCGGCCGCCCAACCGCACGAAGCGGTCGCGGATCGCCTCCGCCTTCTCGAGGGAGCTGAGGTAGAGGACGTGGCGACCGGCGCGACCGGCGCGCGCGGCCCAGCTCGCGACTTGCGCGGCGACGGTCGACTTGCCTACGCCCGGCATCCCGTGCAGGCAGATGACGGCGCTCCGCGGGAGACCACTCGGGAAGAGCGTCCTGCACAGGACGTCAGACTGCTCGACGTCCTCCGGGGTGGGGGCGGGGGCCGCGATCTCGGCGGGCGCGGTGGGCTTCTGGGTCGCGGGACTCTTCTTCTTGGCACGCTTGGTCATGCGGTCTCCGTACGCCGGCGGGTGGCCAGCTGTTTCAACTTTTTACGCCAATTCTTCCTACAACAGATGAGAGAGAGAGATCGCCGCTTGAGTGACTCCCAACATCCGTCCAATAGCAGCCTGAGTCATTCCGCGCTTATCCGGTTCATGCACCGGCCTCCTCTTTTACGAGCGCGCTCTTGAGCCTACGCGACGGAACGTAGTGCTTGACGCGAAAGCCGGTATCGTCACGAACCCAATGCCAGTAGGTGCCATCAGAATCGCATCCACAATACTCGCCAAGTTCCCATCTGGCGCCTGGTTCACGTTGAAACATAACCACTTCGCCAATCTCGAACGCCTTCGCCATCAGTCGTCTCCTCGGTGTATCAACCGGATAAGCATGAGTCATTCCATTACCACTGTCCCACAGCCGAACCGCTTGATCAGCTTCGTCGTAGAGGTCCGCCCTTCACGATCTTAGCCTCGAATCGCTCAACCTCTTTCCGCGATCTTCTCATGCACTTCTCGCATCCTCTTGTTGAACGGGTGCTCCTGGGGCCCGTACAATTTGTAGTAGGCCCACTCCATGAGAGCGTTGTACGCCACCGCGACGAGGTGTCGACTCACGTCCCCCTCGAAGTGGTCGTACGCCTCACCCTCAGCGTACGCGCGGAGGTGCTCGTAGATGTGGTTCACGGGGGACTTCTCCCCCGTGAGCCGCGCGTCGAGGTACTGCTCCCACGCGCCGTACTTCTCCGACGCGTGGTGGCCGAGTTCCGCGAGCTGCCTCATGAACCCCGGCAGCACCGCGTCGTAGCGGAACGCGACCGGGTCCCTCCTCACCTCCGCGGGTTGCGGTTTACCGCCGTCCGCCGCCTGCCTCGCGAACTCCGCGCGCACCTTGTCCAACTCGTCGTATGCCGTCGTCATCGCCGTCACCTCCTGTAGACCCTGTCCTCAACTCTGTACGACTCCTGCCCGCCCAGGATCCTCCCGAGGCGCGCCGCCGCGTCCTCCGCGCTGTCGGCCTCCACGCGGTAGATGACGTACGTCTTCTTGACGTACGGCACGCCCAGCTGCCCCTCGAGCAACGCGTCCGCGCGCAGGCGCACGACGTACACGCGGGGGCTGCTCCGGCCTACCACGAGATCTTCCCTCTTCCCACAGCGGCCGAGTGGAGCCCGAGGTGGTCCGGCGGCAGCCCGCACGCCGCGCCGCGGCGGAACGGGCAGGGGGCGGCGCAGCGCAGCGTGGTCGGCTCGGGGACGAACGGGGGCGGGCCCGCGCACGCGGTCGCGTGGCACTCCTGGCAGACTCGCCCGCTCGTCCTCTTGACGACCGACCACGCGACGACGGGCTTCCGACCGCAGAGCGCGGGGGTGTTCCTCGGGCCCTCCCGGTGGCAGCGGCAGATGCACGCGACGTCCCCTGCCCGCCGGCGCTGGTTCGGCGACGGGCAGGGGCACGTGCAGAGCGGGCGGAGGCTCGCCGCGACCGCGTAGTGGGTCGCGCCGCCGACCTCGCGCACGAACGCGTAGGGGACGTGCGGGGGCGGCGCGTCGAGGAGCGGCTGCTTCACCGCCCGCCCTCCCCGGCCGCCGGCAGCGAGAGGAGCGCGTCCCCCGTCAAGAGCGCCACCAGCTTCTCGGCCGTCGCCGTGGCCGCGAACTGGTCGAGCCGCGCCTGCGTCTCGCGGAGCGCCTGGTCGACGCGGAGGATCCCCGCCCACGCCTCGGGCGTGTAGGGCAGGACGACCTCCTTCTCGCCGTGCCACGGTTTGTACTGCGTCTGCACCTTCGAGCTGTCCTCGCGGTCCCCGCGGAGCTTGGACTCGCGCTCGTCGGCGCGCTGCTTACGGTCGACCTTGTCGAACCCCGCGCGCGACGCCCGCTCGCTCTCCTCGACGACCCGCAGCTCGAAGTCCTCGCGGTGCTCGCGCTCGAAGGTCTCCGTCCGCTTTAGGGGGTTGTCCGCGCGCTCGCGGCGCAGGTACTCGAAGGAGCAGCTCGCGCCGTACACGGGCAGACCGTTCTCCTCGCTCGACTTCGAGGCGTCCCGCTTCGGGACGCGCAGGACGATGACCTCGCGCCACTCGAGGTCCGTCACCCTCCGCAGCGCCTTGAGGACGAGCGCCTCGGCCCTGGCCTTGGTCGGCGCCTCGACGCGCCGCTCGCCGACGCGGCCGAAGAAGAGCCCGCTGTCCTTGTCGAGGAAGAGGTCCGCCGCCGGCGCCGACGAGCGGCCGCTCGCCGACACGCGGCCGACCTTGACGACGTCACGCGCGCTCATCAGTGCCTCGACGCCTCGGCCGTCGTCGTCGCGCCCACGGCTTCTCGCGCCGCCGCGTCTCGCTCGAGGACGACGCCGCGGAGCCGCTCGATCTCCGCGCGCAGGCTCGCCTCGACCTCGCTCATGAGCGGCCGACGGTTGCCTGCGTCGGTGAGCTGCGCGACCCTCGTCTCCAGCTCGAGGATCTCGCCCTTCAGTCGGATGTGACCCCACCGCCGCACGTGCTCCTCGGCGCGCGCGTAGAGCGCGCGGTCCGCGGTCGTCGTGCCCCACGTCGTGGTGGAGTCGTGCTCGTGGAGCGCTTTCCACAGGAGCTGGCCTCGGTCGCAGCCGGCGGCCTTGAAGTAACCGTCGCGGTCCGCCTCGAGAGACGCGACGACCCCCTCAAGGCGCAGGACCTCGTCCGACCTCGCCACGTGCTTGGCGTCCAGCTCCGCGCACAGCACCTGGAGCCGCGCCACCTCCGCGTAGAGCGCGGGCCGCTCCTCCCGGTAGTTCGCGAGCCCCGCCTCGAGAGCCGCGGCGCGCAGCCCCTCCGCCTCGGTGCGCAGCCCGTCCCGCTCCCTCTCCGCCTCGCGCAGCTTTCCGAGGAGCCGCGAGGCGCGTGCGTGCGCCTCGGCCTCGTCGCTCGCTCGCGCATGGGAGTCGATGAACATGGGGATGCCCAGCCGGCGGAGAGCGGACAGGAGCCGCGGTCGCTCCGCGCCCCGGCGAAGCTCGTCGACCAGGCCGCGCGACACGGCCTCCGCGTCCTCGAGCCGCTTCTCGATGGACAGGACCTGCGTGCCCGCGACGTCCAGTTCGGCGCGGAGCCCGGCGATCACCTTGTCGCGGTCCTGGATCCACTGGTCGCAGAGCCCGAGCGCCGCGACGTGCTTGGCGACGTCAGCGCGCAGCTCATTCGCCTGCTTGACCAGCTCCGCGATCCGCCCGCTGAGGTCCTCACGCACCGCGTCGCGCTCCGCCCGCATCGCGTCGCGGTCCTTGTACGCGGCGACGACGTACGGGTGCTGCTCGATGTCCGGGCAGGGGACACCGCTCGCGTCGTAGAGCTGCCCGCGCGGCGGCGCGTACGTCTCCCGGACGGAGCCGACCGCGGGCCCGTCGACTGGGCTGGGCGCGCTCTTCCTCGCGATCTCATACGCCGCGAGGGCGGCGTCGAGCGCCTCGCGCTCCGCGACGATCGGGTACTGGCTGAGGTACCCCTCTCGGTCGATCCCACCTACCTTGGCAATGACGGCGGTCTCCTCGCGGCTGAGGTCGAGCTTCGCCGCGAGCACGTTGCACTCCGCGCGGAGCCTCGACTCGTAGGCGCGCGCCTCGCGGAGCGCGTCCTCCACGACGCGGAGCCTCTTCTGCGATCGCTCGGCCTCGTGCAGAGCCGAGTCGCGCTGGGCGCCGCGCTCCACTCTGCCGGCGTCCACGTCCTCGAGTCGATCGCGGAGGTCGTCGCGCTCCGCGCCCACCTGCTTGATGACCGCGAGGTGGGAGAGGTTCCGCTCGACCGCCTCGGAGAGCTGGTAGCGCACCTCGGCCAGCTGGGCACGAGCCTCGTCGCGCTCCTCTGCCAGCTCAGTTCTGGCCCACCGCGCGAGGTCCCGTTCTCCCACCGCGGTCTCGGGCATGACTGCGCACCAGCAGTGGTGCGGCGCGAGCTTGTAGACGACCGTGGACGGGTCGAGCGACCCCTGCATCGCGTCGAGCGTCTTGCAGGCCTGGTCGAGATCGTCGAGGACCACGACGCGGTCCCCGTTCGTCACGTGGGCCACGGCCTCTCCCGGCCGGTGGACCTCGATGACCCAGCGCCTGCGCATCGTCTCGATCCCGTCCGTCATCGCGTCACCCGCAGGTAGTTCTGAAACTCGGGCGGGAGCGTCGCGAACATCATGTGCCGGTCGGCGCGCGTCAGGGGCGCGGTCCTCAGCGCCTCGCGGGCGCGCTCCGCTCGGGCTCGCTTCCGCGCCTTCCTCGCGCGCCTCTTCGCCCGCTTGGCTTCCTGTCGCTCCTCGTCACTCATCGCTCGCTTGGCTTCCTGTCGCCCCTCGTCACTCATCGGTCGCTCCTCAGCGTCATGCCGCAGCTCTCGCACTCGTCGCCCGCGTCGTGCGCGACTCGGTCTTTCAGGGTCTTGCCGACGCTCGCGAGGTGCTCGGCGTCGCACCGGCAGTAGAGGGTGACGCCCTGGTAGTCCTCCGAGAGCTGGACGACGACGTCCACGACCCTCGTCTTGTCGCAGACCCGCGCTGTCCACAGGACGTCACTCACGACGGCGATGAACTCGTCCGTCTCCCTCGGGCAGACGTCGAGGTGGCCGACGACGCTGAAGCGGTCACCGACGCGCGGCACCGTCGGCCCGTAGAACATCCCAAGGGAGTGTCCATCATCGTCGTTCGGGACGAGCACCTCGAACTTCACGTACTGCGTCACGTCTTCTCTCCTGGTCCCGGCTTGAGCGCCACTCACAGGTCGCCGATCTCGTCCGAGACCGCGATGACGCGGTCATCGATCCGGTCGAGGATCGTCGCGACGCTGGCCTCGCCACCCAGGCTCCGCGTCGTGTGGAGCGCGTCCGCGACGCGGTCGTGGGCGGTGGCGATGCGCTCGAGAGCGGTCGCGATGCGGTCGATTGCAGCTCGTATATCAGCGTCGTCGATCATGCCCGCCTCGGTTTCTCTGCGACGGCAGAGACGGCGCGCGCGAGGCGCGCCGTCAGCTCTGCGCTCTCGGCGCGGGTGAAGAGTAGCGGGACGAGGTCCTCGCGGGACAGCACCCTCACCTCGCCGCTGGTGATGATGCCCAGCTCGAGCCCGACGGTGAGCAAGTCGATGAGCGAGAGCTGCGTCGCGAGCTGCTGCGCCCTCGCGAGTTCCAACCTGCTCTTCTCAACCTCATCGACGGGCGCTGCGTCAGGCCAGCCCCACTGCCCGCCGACGCGGCGGGCGGTCACCCCGTCGTAGGTGACCACGACGTCGGAGGGGAAGACGCTCACGAAGTCGGCCAGCGCCCCGAGCAGCGTGAAGAACGCCTGGGATCCGATCGGCGGCACAGAGTCGTCCGACTCCCACTCGACGGTGACGCTGCGCTTCACGGGGCGCCTCCCTCGACGGTCCACACCGCGTCCGGGAAGAGCTGCGCGGTACGGAGCAGCGCGCGGAGCGCGTCGAGCGCGGCGAACGGGCTCGCGTACTCGCAGGCCGAGAATGTCGGATTCTCGAGGCTCCCCGCGTGTTCCTCCAGGTACGCGACGGCGCGCGCGAGCAGCGGCTCCGCCTCCGCGCCGGACAGACCGTTCAGGACGGCGACGCCGAGCTTGTCGCCGAACGCGCGCCGGTAATACTCCCACGAGTGACGGTCAGGGACCACGTGCGCGAGCCTCTCGTCTGCCACGCAGTTCATGCGGGCGCTCGCAACGTAGCAAAAAGCGAGTTGTGCGGAATCAAGGGCGCGCCGAAGTGTCGCACGGGATGACCGCAGTGGGGGCACGATGTGTAGTCGCCGCCTGTCACGTAGTTGTGACCCACGTCCTCGCGTTCGTAGGTGAACCCGCAGCCGCACTCGCCGCAGCGGGCGTGGTAGTGGTCTACGCCGTCATGGATGATCCTCTTCATACCTTCACCTCCACCTCTCTCGCTTCGACCGTGAACTGCAGCTCCACGGGGAAGTGAGCGTGCAAGTCGTCGCTCATCAGACCGTCCTGCGCGAGCAATGTCATCGACGCTTTGTCCTCTCCTGCCGGCAGGTCGGAGAACCACGCCCCGCCGACGACCACGACGAAGACGGCCTGCGCCTTGTCGGCGATGAGCGTCCGGCGCACCGCGTCGAGGCTGTCGGCGCGGTCCTTCAGCCACGCCTCGAATTGCTGGATGGTCCGAGGCTGGGCAGCCTTCGGGTCCGAGGCCACGCGTGCCTCCTCGAACGCCGGGAGCATGAGCCGCGCAGGGCCGTTGAGCTTGCCCTTCTCCCTCTGCTTGCGCAGCTCGTTGAGGCTCGGGAGGGACACGTAGCCCTTCAGTGAGACCGACAGCTCGCGCGCGACGTAGTGATCCGTCGACTCCGCCTGGACCTTCGGCGGATTGAAGCCAGAGTAGTCCGTGAAGCCGGCCGACTTGAGCCACTCTGCGGCTTCAATTCCGTACTTCTCCTCGAAGCTCGGGCTCCTCTTCGTCGCGTCCAGTTCCTTCAAGAGGCCGCGGTACACCTTCTGCGCGGCCTGCACCTTCAGGAGCGACCACTCGGCCTCGCAGAGGACCCGCGCGCTCGCGGCCTCGACCATCCGCAGGCTCAAGACGGGGAGCTTATCGAGGTGGACGAGGATCAGGCTGGGGTCACCGGTCCCCTCCACAACGCCGGCGGGCACCCGCCCCTCGTCGCTCGCCCTCATCAGCTCTTGCAGCGCGCCCTCGGAGAGCTGCACGGGGAGCGTAGAGGTGTGCACGACGCCGTCCTTGACGACCGCGTAGTTCCTGAAGATGTGCGTGGGGAAGAGGGCGGGGACGACGGCCTTCAGGTGCTCGGGCAGGCGGCCCGTGAGGTCGACGACCCCCTCGCGGCGGACGAGGACGGAGATGTTCGCCCGCTCCTCGTTGTAGGTGAGCGACGAGACCGGACAGCCCTCGGGCATCGGCTTGGCGATGAAGCGCAGAGTGGCGTCGCCGTCGCCCTCCGCAGGAGCGTCGACCCTCTTGCGGGAGATGCGCCGGTAGTCGAACCGCGGGTGGTCGATGAGGACGCGGCAATTCTTGTCGGTCTCGAGGAGCCTCAGGAAGTCGAGGACGGTGTACGCGTCGTCGCGCGGCACTGCGGAGAGGTCCTTGCCCTCCGTGAAGCGGAGCGACGCGTCGTGCGCGGCGGCCCGCGCCCTCTGCTCAAACGCACTGTAGCGCTGCTTGCCGAATAACCCCGAGAACTCCCTCACGAACGAGACGTCGCCCAGGTGCCGGAGGATGGGGAGCACGATCTTGGGTCGGGCGCGCACGCCGAAGAGGCTGAGCGCCGCGTAGAGGTGCGCGACGGGCGCGTGCTTCTCCGGGGCGGGCTCACCGACAGGCACCGGGGAGAGGTAGGCGAAGCCGCCGACGTCCTCGGGGACGAGCACGCTCGAGTCGACGCGGAGCCCGTACGTGGTCACGGCGCTGTCGCCGAGCGACCAGGCGAGCCCCTCGACGGGGTCGCCCTGCCCAGACGCGAGGGAGACGGAGACGCGCGCCGTGCCCGTCGGCCGCTTCAGGAGCGCGCTCTCGACGATCGGCTCGTAGCGGTCGAGGTCCTCGGCGAAGATGTGCTGCCCCCCGGCGCGCTCCGCCATGGTCGCGAGCAAGGCGCGGTCCGCACAGTAGCCGTACTCGACGAACGTCGCGGCGGAGAGCCCGCCCGCGGCGCGGGTCACCGCGTCGAGGACCTCGGCGCGCGGCCAGACGTTTTCGGCGCCGTCGCTCATGAACACGAGCGAGTGCGCCTGATACTTCTCCTTGTTCTGCTCGACGAGCCGCGCGACCTCGCCGATCGGCTCCTTGAAACCCGTGAGCCCGATGGGGCGGAGCCACCGGTCGATGGCAGTCTCCACCGCCTTGATGTCGGTGAGCAGCGGGAGCTGGGCGCACTCCACGAGTGTGCCGAACTCCCCGCGACCCGAGAACCACACGACGGAGAGCGCGTCGTGCTCCTTGATGAGCGTGCGAAGCTTCCTCTTGAGCTGAGCGCGCAGCTCGGGGAGGTCGCCGCTCATGCTCCCGCTGACATCGACGACCATGACATGATGAGTCGGCAGCTCCTCGGGCGGCTTGGGGGCGGCGGCGCGGGGGACGGGCTGCAGGACGAGGTAGAGCCCGTCCGTGATCTTGTAGTGGGCCGTCGTCATGTGACTACTCCGAGTATCCTGGTCCTCAGCTTCGCGAGCTGCTCCTCGAGCATCCTCCGCGCGCACGACGCGACGGCCTCCTCCCACTGCGCGGCGAGCATGGCGCGCACCTTCACTTCGAGCTGTACCATGTCCTCGGCGAGGATCTCCTTGGCCACGTCCATCGCGGCTTCCTGGATGACCTCTCGGAGCTGGTTGTGAAACACCTGGCTCGACAGGAGCCTCTTCGCGGTGTCGTCCGCGATGGTCCGCATCTGCTCGATGACAGCGTCCGCCGCAGGCTTGGCGACGTTGCGGATGTGCTCGTTGACCCGCTCGGTGATCTGCAGCTCCGTCACCCCAGGCACTGTCGCGGCGGCCTCGGAGACCCCCTTCATGGACTGGATGACGCGGCGATCGGCGCGGTTGAACCGCTGCTTCATGGCTCCTCCTTGATGAGGGCGTCGACCTCGGTGAGCTTGGGCGGGAGCCTCGCCGCCCCCGTGGAGGTCGGTTCCCAGACGAACTTGCGGAACTCCCTGATCGTCGCCTGACAGCGCAGCACGAGAGCGCGAGTCTTCTTATGCTGGGCGACGCGGTCCCCGTCGAATGCGGCCTGCATATGCTTGACGCACGCCTCGCAGCACCACTGCCCGTGCTCGTCACGCGACGACGGTCGGACGAAGACGCACTGCGTTCTCCGCAGGGCGCAGGTACCACAGTCGTTCGGCTCTACGGTGAACGGTTTGTGTTCAGTCATGCTCCCTGTCCCTCGACTCCCGGTACGCCCGCCGCGCCGCCGCTGTTCCCTCGCCGCGCGTCGTTTCTCCTACCACCAGAGAGTTCACTCGGTGTGAACCTTATTTCCTCAGGGCGAGAGCCCGAGCGTGTAGACCTCCTGCACGTGCACGCCGATCTCCGCCGCGATCTCCCGCGCCACCCTCTTCCACTCCTCGCGGCTCGGGTCGACGTACTCGCGCTCGCCCCCGCCCGCCACCACCAGCCTCTCGTAGTACCTCTCCCAGTCGGGCAGCTCGCGGAGCGAGCTGTAGCTCGCCGCCGTGCTCCCGTCCGCCCGCTGCCAGCCCGCGCTCCAGACCGGGACCCACCCGGCCTCGTCCGACCCTCGTCGGTCCGCCGGCGCGAACCTCCCTCCCTCGTCCCGGAAGACCTTCGGCCTCTTCTTCGAGCGGCGCGGGAGCTGCGGGAGCTTCGGGGGCCTCGCTGCCTCCGCCTCCTCAGCCTCGCGCTCCTCCTTCTTCCTCTCCCTCGCCTCGCGCTCGCGCTGCTTTTGCGCCTCACGCTGCCGTGCCGCCCTGTTGAACGGTCCCCTGAGCCTCGCGAGCCGCTTCCTCTCGCGCTCCCTCTTCTTCCTCTCCTCCTCTCGCCTTTTGTCCGCGGCCCTCCGCGCCGCCCGCGCTCTCCGGTCCCACTCCGACTCGGGGCGCGTCGCGCGCCGCTGCCGCTCCGCCTCCTGCCGCTCGCGCCCCTCGCGCGCCCTCCTGTCCCACTCCGACGGGGGCCTGGGCGCTCGCGCGGCGGGCGCGGCTCCGCCCTTGGCGCCGCGCTCCTTGTCGCCACCCCTGGCGCGCGGGGTCCTACGCGCCATGCGTCGCTGCCTGCATCACGCCTCTCGCTGCTCGCTGCGACCTAAGAGAATGAACGCGCGGGCGGGGTCCGGGGTGGTGAGGGTGGCGCGCCGTCACCCCGGCTGCGAGCCTCCCTCACCTCTTCATGCTGCTCGCCCCTGAGGGCGCCTGGGGTCTCTGGGGTCCCAGGCGTCTCAGGAGACAGAGAGTAGCAGCCCCTCGCCCCGCCCGCGCGGTCCTGCGGTGCGGCTCCTTCAGCCGACCTGTACTGCCGACCGCAGGTCCTACGAAGCCCCGGCCCTCACGGCGGGCGCAGCCGGAGCTTCATCCGGCACGGCCGCCGACGCCTCGACCCGCGACCGGGCGACCTCGACCAGCTTGTCCTTGAAGATCTGCAGGGCCGCGAGGAGCGGCCCCCTCTCCTCGTCGGACAGGTCGGGGTCGCGCAGGAGCGCGGTGTCGAGGCGCGAGAGCCCGTCCACCTCGCGCCAGTAGCGCTCGGGGTTGCCGGGCTTCACGGGGGCGGGCACGGCCCGCTCCTCAGCTCCTCAGCTGCTGCTGAGAGGGGGTGACGGCGGACGAGGGGGTGACGGGCAGGGCGTTGACGCGGGCCTCGGCGTCGCGCGCTGCGAGCGCGTTCTTCTGCGCCTGGATGTTGACCAGCCGACTGGCCTTGCGGTCCTCGAAGGTCTTCTTGTCCTCCGCCTTGAGCTTCGGCACGAAGACGAACATGGGGTTGCGGTGCTTGCCGTCACGGCCGGGGGGCAGCGGGCGCATGCCGTCGACGAGCACCTTGACACGCAGGCCCATGAGGTCGAGGAACTCGAGGCCGGCGTAGTCCGAGATGCTGAAGAGGTCACCCTTCCTCACCTCGACGGGCTCGGGGCTCGCGACGGGACCCGTCATCGCCATGAGGGGCTTGTCGGCCTCCCAGCGGCAGACGTTGCGCACGAACTCGGGGTTGCTCGCGTCCTGCCAGAGCGGCGTCATCTCGTAGATCGCACCGACGGTCGGCTTGATGTATGGGGGGAAGCCGCCGCTCGCGACCTTCTCATAGCTGCCGTCCGCGTCGAACTCAGCGCGCGCGCTCGCGAGCGCTGCCTCCTCGTCGTAGTCCGCCTCGGGGGCGTGCTTGGCGTGGGCTGCGGCGGGGGTGTTCTTGGTGTCCTTGGCCATGGGTGTACTCGATCCTTCTTGTGTGGGTGACGGACGCGGCGTACCATGGCCAGGCGTGACTCTGGTAGCCCCGGTACGTGCCCCCGTCTTCTTCCCGTCGGTCCGCCGACCCCACTCGCATAGTGGGGAGGCGACCCGCCGGGGGGAGAGGGACATTGCCAACTATCGTAGAAAACTCCAAGTAGTTTTTTACGACGCCGCGTCGATTGTAGACTGCAGTCCCGACTAGCTGAGGGGTGCCGTGAGGATGGGGCTCAGTACGCAGAAAACGGTAGAGGTGGGGTCGACGGTGTCGACGCTTGGCAGCGCTCCCGCGGCGCGCCGCTGCTCGCGCTGCGACCACCCGCTCGCTCCGGGCACGGTCTACTGCGGCCACCGCGGGTGCACGGCGTGGACCTTCAGCCCCTCGGTCTCGGCCGCCGACCCCGCGGCAACAGCGCCGCCGCCCCCCGAGCGCGTCGTGCCGCTCTCGACCGTCACGGTGACGGAGGACGAGCGCGTCGGGGCGGACCGCTGGTGGGCGCCGCTCCTGGGCGGCGGCCTCGTCCTCGGGAGCGTCGTGCTCGTCGGCGGAGAGCCCGGCGGCGGCAAGAGCACGCTCGCGGCGCAGGTGGCGGACGACTGCGCGGACGAGCTGGCGGAACTCAGTGTACTCTACATCGGTCTCGAGGAGCGGGTCGACAAGCTCCGGACGCGCATGGCGCGGCTCGGGTGCCGGCACGTCGACCGCATCGTCGTGCCGGAGGACAAGCCGACCGCGGATCTGCGGGTCCTCGAGACCATCGGCCGCACCGCGCTCACGGTCGTCGACTCGCTCTCCTACCTGGTCGGCAGCGACGACGAGCTGGCCATCGAGGTGTGTAGGCGCCTCGTCGACTACGCGCAGGGGACGAACAGCCCCGTGCTCGTGCTCACGCACGTGACGAAGGGCGACGAGTTCGCGGGGCGGATGCAGCTGCAGCACGCGGTCGACGTCACGGTCTACCTCCGCGCCATGCACCGGAGCGAGCGGCGCGTCTGGGAGACCATCAAGAACCGCTTCGGGTTCGGGTTCGTGACGCGCGATCTCCGCATGACGGCGCTCGGGCTCGAGCTGCTCCCGGACGCCGCGGAGGCCGAGACAGAGGTCGAGGCCGAGATCGGCGAGCCCGGCGGGGGCGCGCCGTGACGTTCCTGGCCGAGGCGCTCGAGGGCGCGCGGGTCGGCGAGAGCTACCCGCTCTCCGGCCGCTGGCAGCACGACGAGGACTTCCCCCCGCGCGTCGTGCTCCTGGGCGTCCCGTTCCGCGTCGCGCGCTGGAAGCAGAGGATCCCCGGCGTGCTCGCGCAGTACCGCGAGGCGTGCCCCTGCCGCAGCATGCACGCGAAGGTCGTGCGCGACCGCGCGAGCGGCGGGCTCTACTGGGTGGTGGACCACGAGGACGCGTATAACCCGGACGAGGGGCACCCGATCGCGCACTTCTTCCATGACTACGAGCCCGGCCGCATCGCGAGGCCCGCGGCGTTCGCGATCGTGGGGCTCGCGCTCACGAGGACGCTTGTCGGGTAGCGCCGGCTAGAGAGCCCCGCGCGCCGCGCGTCGCCGCGTGATTACTTGAAGTAGCCAGTCCGAAGCGGCGTGGGTAGACTCTCATCCTGCACACCGTCTCACGCGCTCGACCGCGCGACTCAGCCCGATCCGCTTACGTCCCCCGAGGCGGGTCAGGCTGAGTCGCTCGGCCGAATCCACCAAGCTCCCCTCTCCCCAGAACACCCCCAGGAACTACCGCCATGGCCACCTCCCTCGCCCTCCGCGACGCCGTCGCCTCCAGCCGCATCTCCCCCTCCGAGAAGACCCACATCCGCCGCTACTGGGAGAGCATCGCCCCGCGCGCCTCGGCGCTCGCGGCCCGCGTCCAGCGCGGCCTCGGGATCTCGAGCCACGTCGCGCGCACGGGCACCCAGGCCCTCCGCGCCGGCGGCGAGGCCGTCCTCCTGGGCGGCGCGCTCGGGGTGCTCGACGGCAAGCTCGCCGGCGGGCTCGACCAGCAGGTGAACCTCTTCGGGGGCTTCACCGTCCCCATCGACGCGGCCGCGGGCGTCGCCGGGTTCGCCGCCTCCATGGTCCCCTCGCTCGCCCCGGTGAGCGAGGACCTCTGCCGCGTCGGCGTCGTCGGCGCCGCGTCGTACGCGCAGCGCCAGGCGAAGGCCTGGGCGCAGAACGCGGCCGGGGCCGGCGCGGGCACCGGCGCCGGCGGCGCGACGGGCGTGCACGGCGAGGACGAGGTCCTCCGCTGGGCACAGTCGCAGGGCTGACCGCCCGCGCGGCAGGGGCAGGGAGCCGCGTCGGTCGCAGGCAGACCGGCGCGGCGCCACGGTCCTAGAGCCGTAGGGCCACCAGCGAGAGTGGCGAGATCCACGGCGGCAGTCGCGGGGCGACGGGCCCCCGCCGTGAGTCCCGCGATCCCGCGGGCTCTACGCAAGGAAGAAAAACACATGCGACCCACAGTTGCACAGCTCGCCTCGCGCCGCCCGGCGCTGGGCGCCCTCCTCGGGGCACTGCCCCGCGAGGGACACTTCGGGCACGAGTCGAGCTTCGGCGCCGAGTTCGGCGACGAGGGAGAGTTCGGCTGGGAAGAGCCGACCGTCGAGCAGTACGGCATGCAGCCGGGCGCGGGCGCCTGGAACGCAGCGCAGATGGGGGACCCTAGCTTCTCCCTCCCGCAGGCGCTCCACGGCGACTTCGCCCAGATCGGCGTCAACCGTGACGCGTTCCGCGGCCTTGTCGGCCAGGACGTGCGGCGCGGCGGGCAGATCCAGCACCTCCGGAGCCACCTCACCGAGGCGCAGCGGAAGCTCATGCAGTACGAGCACCTCCAGGAGCGGCGCGACGAGCGGGCGGCCGAGCACGCGATGCAGCTCGACCCGAACCACGGGCAGCGCCTGAAGCTGGGCGTCTACTCGTTCGGCCTCACCCAGGCCATCACGATCGGCGTGCCGGTCGCGCTCTTCATGACGGACTCGCCGGCGACGACGATCCGCACGAAGAGGGTCGTGATGAACGCCCCGACCGTCGGGTTCGCGACCGTGAGCACGCTGCTCATCGCGAACGTGGCGGTGACCGTCGGCGGCGCAGAGGACGCGTTCGCGTACTCGGCCACGAGCTTCTCGAACGGCGTCGACTACCCCACGCTCCCCCCGAGCCAGAAGGCGACGATGAGCGGAGGCTACACCGGCTTCGCGCCGACGCCGATCTACAACGGCCAGCCGTTCTCGTTCAGCGTCCGCTTCAGCGGCGTCTCGACGATCGCCGGCGGGGCCTGACCGGGTCGCGCTCTACTCGCTAGAGCGCGGCTGAGGAACACGCGCCGCCGGGCGCGCGCCCGTAACAGGGCGAAGCCCGGCCTACAGGAGCGCGGCCGTCTTGATCATCCCGTTCGAGCTTTCCCACGAGTTCTCCGAGGGGTCATCCCCCGAGGAAAACGCGTTCGCGTTGAAAGTTCTCCTGGACGCCCTTGTCAAACTCGACATCGGCTACCTGCGGAATCACCGAGACGTGCCGCCCCTCTACGCTTCCGGTGTCGTCTACGAGCGCACCAAGAACTGGCTCACCATCAAGTCGATGTACGAGCTGGGCTACGGGGACTGCAAGAGCCTGGTCGCCGCCATCTGCGCGGAGCGCTTCGTGCGCCAGGGCATCGAGTGCCGCACGGTGTTCCGCGACCTCCGGCGGCCCGACGGGCTCACCGACTTCCACATCCTCGTGATGCTGCCGGACGGGTCCTTCGAGGACCCGAGCAAGGTCTGCGGCATGGCCGCCTACCAGCGCCGGCACCAGAGCAGTCGGGAGTGAGGTCATGAGAGGGGTTGAGCACCGCCCAGGGCGCCACAACGCGCCGCCCGTCGGCGAGGCCGCGATGCCCCTGCCGCCCCCGGCGGGCGGCATGCGCGTCGTGAGGCGCGAGGTGGACGCGAGCGCCGCGGAGGGGCCGCGCGCGATGGTGCGAGGGTGGCCGACGAGTCGACCCGTGTCGCCGGAGGAGCTGGCGGCCGCGACGATCGCGCTCTCTCGCCGGCCGCGGGGCGCGGGGGTCAGGAGGAAGCTCTTCGTCCCGAACAACGCCGCGCTCTACAACGGCGCGTTCTCGGGCTTCACGTCGGGGTGCAACCAGGCCCGCACGATCGGCTCTGCCACGACGGGGCTCGTGGCGCAGGCGGTGCTCTTCGCCCAGGCGGTCGACACGCTCATCCCGACGGACGGGTCGCTGAACCAGTCGAAGGTGGACCTCCTGACCTCGCTCGTCGCGAACGTCTTCGGCGACCAGTACCCGGTCGGGCTCGAGGAGTCGGACTACGCGGCGACGGCGGAGGAGGTCGTCGCGCTGTACGACGAGGCGGTGCTGCTGCTGGCCTCGATCCCGCCCGTCGGCGGCGGGCCGTTCGAGCAGCCGGGCGGGGTGGGGACGGTCATCGAGCCCTTCGACGAGTCGGCAGCGTTCCAGGTCTCCGGCGGCAGCGCGAGCGGCACGCAGTCTCAGGCACTCGGCCCAGGGTCCGCGACGCTTGACCCAAACGACTTCGCGCTGAGCGGAGGCGGCACCGGCACCGGCAGCGGGGCGGGCAATAACGTCGCAAGCGGCGGCGGGTTCGCGGGGTCGGCGACGGGTGGAGATGTCTGCTTCGGCCCGAACACCGCGCAGGGTGGGTACTCGAGCTGCGTGGGCGGAAGCTCCAACTACTGCTACCAGGAGAACGACGGGTGCTTCGGAGGTACCACGAACGTCGCGGACGGCGGGGTCTGCGTCGGCGGTGCGCGCAACCGAGCCGCAGGCGGCGTGTGCGTGGGCGGCGAGGGGAACGTCGCGACCACAGACTCTGTCTGCCTCGGAGGTTTCAACCAGACCGCCAACGCGCAGTCCTCGGTCACGGTAGGGCAAGGTACATTCTCCTTCGCCGGACTCCACGACGGCGCCGCATGCTTCAACTCGGCCACGCCGATGAGCAACGCCGGCATCTGCGTCGGCTACGGCTGCGCCGGCTCGATACCCACGGAGACGAACTCGTCCGTCGTCCTGTCGAACGGGATCAACGGCGCTGAGTCCATCCAGATCCCGGTCGGCTCCGCGGTGCGTCTCCACGTCCAAGCCATCGCGCAGGGGGAAAGCGGCGCCCTCTGCGCGGCGTGGGACTACGTCCTGCTCGTGAACTGCTCGTCCGGCGGCATCGCCGCCATCGTGGGGACGACGGATCCGGGCACGTACATCCCGAAGATCTCGAGCGGGGGAGACCGAGCCACCTGGACCCTCACCCCGTCCGTGGACGGCAGCGACAACTCCGTAGCGCTCACATTCGCGAACGGCTCTTCTCCCCCGAGCACCGCTACAGGCTGCGACTGCCGAATCGACACCATAGGAGGATAGACATGATCCGCGTCACCCCCAAGACCGTCACCGTCACGGGCCAGATCGCGGGCTACACCGTCCGCGGCGTCTTCCAGGCGGGCCCCTCCTGGTCCCCCGCGACGCTCGCGCGCGTCCTCGTGACGTTCGTCGACGCGCGGAGGCGGCCGCTCGACCGCGCGCTCGCCCCCGCGGAGACGGCCCCTACGCCATCGCAGCTCGCGGTGATCCAAGCCACGCCGAGGTTGCCGGCCGACACCGCGCAGAGCTGGCTCGAGCGCGCGAGCGCGAGCTTCGTGCAGGATGCATACGGTCTGTCGCCCGCTGCGCCGCCCTCGCCCGCGCCCGCGCCTGCCCGCGGCCCCGCGCAGTGATTACTTGAAGTAGCCCCGACCAAGTCCCTGATCGTAGACTGCCCTGCACTACGCGGGCGCAGGTCACCCCGAGCCCCGACCCACCCAAAGGACACCCCCGCCCATGAGCGCCTACGTCGCCAACAACCCACTCTTGTACAACGCCGCCCTCTCGGGCATCATCGCCGCCTCCGGCGCCGGTGTGAACCCCTCCGGCACCGGCTCCGCCGTCACGGCCGCCAACGCCGAGGCCGTCGCCGCCGCCCTGCCGCTCGCGCAGGCCGTCGACGCGCTCATCACGGGCGACGCGGCGATCACGAGCGCCGGCGCGACGCTCGTCCCGTCCACCGCGGCCATCGCCAACGCGGAGACCAGCAAGTCCAGCGCGATGTTCGGCGCGGCCTTCGCCGCGATGCAGGGGCAGAGCAACGCCGCGGGCGCGCTCCCGGCCGGCGCGCAGGCCGCCATCGCCGCGGGCATCGTGGCGAAGTACACCTCCCTCATCGGCGCTCCGTTCTCGCTCCTCTGATCGGTCGCCGCGCGACCCCCACGTCGAAGAGGCAAAGAGAGAAGACCCCATGAGCGCATACGTCGCGAATAACCCCATCCTGTACAACGCCGCCCTGAGCGGCATCATCGACGCCGCGGGCGCCGGCGTGAACCCCTCGGGGACCGGCTCCGCCGTCACGGCCGGCAACGCCGAGGCCGTCGCCGCGGCCCTGCCGCTCGCGCAGGCCGTCGACCAGCTGGTCGGCGCCGATGCGACGATCACGAGTGGCGGCGCCACGATCGTCACGAGCACGGGCACCGCGGCGCAGGCCAACGCCCAGAAGAGTAAGGCGCTCGCGATGTACGGCTGCGCGTACGCCGCGATGATCGGCCAGAGCAACGCCGCGGGCGCCCTGCCCGCGGCAGCCCAGGCCGCCATCGCCGCGGGCGTCGCGGCGAAGTACGCGGCGCTCATCGCCGCCCCGTTCTCCCTGCTCTGATCCACTAGTACCGCGCGCCGCGCGCTGGAGAGCACCCCCTCTCCGGCGCGCGGGGGACGCGCCCGGAGGCGACCTCTCATGCTCGTAGAACTCGGGATCGGCGTCCTGCTCGCGACCGCGGCGTACCGCGCCTCGCGCCCCCAGGGGGGCGTGATGACGCCGACGATGCGCGCGATCTTCACGCACGCGGTCAACAGGCGCAACCCCGCGGTGCCGCCGACGGAGCTATTGAGGCTCGCCGACGTCCTCGATAGGGCGCAGCTGCCCGCGTACTCCGAACTCTTGAGGAAGCGCGCCGCCCTCGCGCTCCGCTCGCCCGAGCTGAAGAACATGCACCGCGACGCCTACCGCATGGCGATGGGGTGCGCGGACCCGCTGCGCATGCGCGTGGCGGCGACGGCGTTCGAGAAGATGGGGATGACGGGGTGCGCGGCCGCCCTCCGCAACCAGGCCGCCGCGCTCGACGCCGCGACGCTGGCGTCCGCCGTCGCGCCGCCCCCGCCGCCCGCGCCGGACCCCATCACGGACGCGTACGACACGGGCGACGTGCCGCTGCCCTCGCAGGCCGCGCCGACGGCGTCGCAGGTCGCGGCGCAGCCTGCGGCGACCGCAGGCCCGAGCGCCCCCGCCGACGTGGCCGACAGCGTCGGCACCCAGGACAACCTCGCCTCCGCCGAGATCGACCAGGCGCTCGCGGGCTCCTCGGTCGGCGACGAGACGGGGGTCGACCCCGACAACCAGGACCTCGACGACTTCATCACGTTCGGCACGAACGGGCCGACGCCGCTCACCGCGGACGCGCCCGCGCCGGGCGTGCCGGCGTCCACGGGCCCGGCCGCGGGCCCCGCGGGTCCCGCAGGCCCCGCCATCGACACGCCGGACGGCCCCGCGCCGATGCCCAGCGGGCTGTCGCCCGAGGCCGCGAACGCAGGCTTCCAGTCCGACGCGGAGTACCAAGAGTTCATGAGCGGCACCGCCGCAGAGTAACGGGGAGACGAGAGACATGGCACTCAGTCCGCAGCAGGTCACGATGTACCAGGGTCAGGCGCTCCGCGCGCGCGGCGGCGACGCGCAGGCCCTTCACTTCTTCTCCGAGGTTCGGCGCGAGCAGATGCCGGGCTGGCAGGAGATCGTCGCGATCTACGACGCGCTCGCCGGCCCCGCGGGGCAGGCCGCCGCGCACGCCTTCGCGGGCGGGGGGCCGACCGCCCACGCGCCGTCGCCGACGCCCGTCTACGGGCAGCCCAGCGGCCAGTCCGCGGTCGGCGGCCTCGGGGGGATCCTCGACGCGCCGTTCCTGCAGAAGATGCAGATGACCGAGACGCAGATCCGGGACAACATCCGGATGACGCTCCTCTACGCGCAGGGCGACGCCGACGCGATGACCTACTTCAGCGGGTGCGCCGAGGGCGCGTCCAAGGGCAGCGTGTACTCCTCGCGCGCCGTGCAGCTGCGCGACAAGATCCTCTGCTCGCCGCAGTTCGGCTGGACGAAGGTCGGCGCCAGCATCGTGCCCCCGGACGTGCCGGTGGAGGAGGCCCCGTTCGAGGTGACGCACACCCCGGACGCCACTGCCGACAACTCGGGCGTCGCGGCCGCCGCGTTCGCGCAGGTGCACGCGCCGCAAGTCGTGAGCGCCGCGCAGGCCGCGAGCGCCGTGAGCGGCCCCGCGTCGCGCCGCGCCGCGCTGGAGGCCATCGCGATGCGCGACCGGCTCGAGGCGGAGATGAGAGCCGCGAAGGCCGGCGGGCCGCCCGTGCAGGCGCAGACGCCGCAGCCGTACGTCGCGCCGCCGCAGGCGCCGCACGCGCCGCACGCGCCCCCTGCGGTCGCCGCCAGCGCCCCTGCCGCGAGCGCGAGCCCCCCGGTGACCAGCGTGCCCCCCTTCGACCAGCCCGGCACCATCGAGACCATCCAGGCCGCGATCAGCGACAACCGCTACTTCGCCGCCTCCGCCGTGCAGGGGCTCCTGCGCGAGATCGTCCACCTGCGGAGCAAGCTCGCGCAGTCGGCCTCGCAGCAGCCCCGCGCCGTCGCCGTCGCCGAACCGCCGGCCCCACCCGCGGCCCCACCCCTGCCTCCTAATGGCAGCCCCGCCACCGCCTAGCCCCCGCTGAAGCGTTCCACCGAGTTCATCTGTAGAGTACACGCAGTCTTAGCCTCGCCCCGCAGCACCCCTCTTAGCCTCAGTCATGAACGGGTCGGCAGGAATCATCCCGCCCACCCACCACGGCCTTGACCCGTACCCGGAGCGGGCGCTCCACCACAGGCGCCCGGACAGACCCATGAGACCCATCCTCACCGACGGACGCGCGACCAGCATCGACCACGAGAAGGAGGTCCACGCCCACGAGTACGGCGAGTTCGGCACCGACGCCCGCGCCGACAGCATCGACCACGGAGCGTCCACGGGCTTCGCCCACAACTACGGCGAGTTCGGCTTCGGGGTAGACGGCCGCGCGGAGAGCATCGACCACGGCCAGTCGACGGGGTTCGACCACGCCTACGGCGAGTTCGGCGTCGACGGCCGCGCGGAGTCCATCGACCACGAGGCGGCCATCGCGAGCCTCTCGTACGGCGAGTTCGGTGTAGACGGCCGCGGCGTGCAGAACCCCCGGAACCCCTCGGGCTTCGCGCACCAGTACGGCGAGTTCGGGTTCGACAAGATCCCCGCGAACATGCCGACGAGCCAGCTCGTGCAGGTGACCGCGCAGCAGATCCTCCGGGGTCGGCAGGAGGGCGCGGACTACGCCAAGCAGATCTACGAGAACCCGAACCTCAAGAGCCTCTGGGGGTCGGTCGTGGACGCCGTCCGCAGCGGCGTGCCCGGCGTCGCCGGGCAGGGCACCACGAACGGCGATGATCTCCTCAACGAGATCCAGCGCCGCGGCTGGCGCATGCCGATGCCCGACCACGACCCGCCCCGGACCGTCGTTCACCGCGGCCGCACACACTACGTCGTGCGCGAGCGTGACGGACGGCACCGCCCCGTCGACCCGCGCGTCGTCCGCGGCCGCCCCGAGCAGTTCGTGCGCCACCCGGACGGCCGGCCCATCGTCAACGCGCAGGGTGCGTTCATCCGGAGTTCGGGCGGCGGCTACGGCCACGGCTCCGCCAAGGCCTGGGGCTGGGGCACCGGCCCGAACGACATCAAGGTGAACCGCGCCGCGTTCGAGAGCTTGCTCAAGCAGCGCAACGCCCTCGCGCGCCGCTACGACATCAACCGCTTCGAGATCAGTCACCTCCGGAGCGAGCAGATCCCGCAGCCGACCGTCCTCTACATCATCGGGCGCGGCCCCGGCGCCGGCGTCGGCGGCATGACATTCACGGGCGACGCGACGGCGGCCCCGCCGTTCGTGCTCACCTCCGCGAGCCCCCCGTCCGACGTCTACTCGTTCCAGACCCTGTGGAACTCCTCGGGCGGCACGCCGCCGCTGCCCCTCGACGGCGTCTTCACCGCGGCGGTCGCCGCGGCCAAGCACCTCTGGGACTGCGGGACCTACGGCGGCGCCGCGTGCCAACCCGAGTTCGGAGGCTTCGGCTTCGGCGCGGACGGCGTGAGCGGTCCGGGCTGCGGCACGATCGGGCCGCAGAGCCCCCCGAGCGCCGTCTCCGCGTGGCAGCAGTGCTACAATGCGAGCGGCGCCGTCACGAGCGGGCAGAGCCCCGCCGTCTCCGTCACGGGCGTCTTCGACCAGGCGACCTCGGACGCCGTCAGCTCGCTCACCCCCGTCGACGAGGCCGCGGTGAGCGCCGCGACGCAGTCGGTGCTCGCGCCCGTCACGCAGGCCCTGTCGGCCGGGTTCGGGTGGGAGGGACAGAGGTCGGCGGCCGCGGCCGGCGACCCGACGTTCGCCCAGCGCCAGATCGAGCGCGGAGAGACGCGGCAGATCCTGGTGAACCAGGCGGCCTTCCAGAACCTCGTCCGCGAGCGCACCGCGCTCCTCGGGCTCGTGTCGCGCTCGAGCCAGCTGCTCGCGCAGCTGCGCGCGCGGCTCGGCCGCGGGCCGATGTTCTCCCAGGCGCAGGAGACGGTGCTCATGCACCACCCGCAGGGCGGGTGCGGCGGCCCCTCCGTCGTGTACGTCGGGCAGGCGCCCGTCGTGCCCGTCGAGGCCATCGAGGTGACGGGGATGGCCCCGCCGCCGCAGGTGGTCGAGGTCGTGCAGGGCGGACCTGCGGTCGGCGGTCCCCCGCCCTGGGGTCCTCAGGGCCCGCAGGGGCCCTCGCCCATCATCGACGTGAACCGCGACGCGTTCTTCGCGATGCTCAAGCAGCGTAACCGCCTCGCGCGCCGCCTCGACGTGCTCCGCTTCCACCTCGCGCAGCTCGCGCAGTCCGAGCCGGTCGCGCCGCTGGTCGTGTACGTCGTGGCGGGGGGAGCCGTCTCCGGCGAGCACGGCTCCTCGTCGGGCCTCCACATCCAGGGCCTGGGCAACCAGCAGCCCTTCGGCTGGGAGGGGCAGGACGCGGCGGCCGAGGCCGGCGACCCCTGGACCTTCGCCAAGAGCCAGATCCGGCGCGGGGACACCGCCGAGATCCCCGTGAGCAAGGCGAGCTTCCAGCGCCTCGTCAGAGAGCGCGACAAGCTCCTCGCGCTCATCGACGAGACGCTCCACCAGATCACGCGGCTCGAGGACTCCTCGCCGACCGGCGGCTGCGAGCCGCAGGTCGTCGCGTGGGCGACGGGCCAGGCGCCCGACCAGCCGACGCTCGACGTGAACCGCGACGCGTTCCGGCGCCTCGTGCAGCAGAGGAACGCGCTGCGGAGGAAGCTCCACCGCCTGCGCTGGCGCGTCGCGAAGCGCGAGCGGGGGCGCCTGCCGCCGCTGCCCGTGCTCTACGTCGTCGTGCAAGACGACCCCGTCACCATGGGCTGGGAGGGGCAGCAGAACGCCGCGCAGCTGGGCGACCCCAACTTCGCGCGCCGCCAGATCGCCTCGGGCGACTGGCAGCAGATCGAGGTGAGCCGCGAGGCGTTCAGGACGCTGCTCCGCGAGCGGCGCTGGCTGCTCGGGGCTGTCCAGTCGGAGGAGAGGAAGCTCGCGTGGCTCGAGGGGGGCCTCGCGCACGGGGACCCTACCGTGGCCGGTAGCGCGAGCGCGCTGCCGGCGTCGACCGTCCTGGGCGCCGGCCCGCTGACCGGGAGCCCGAGCCCCGCCGCCGTCGTGAACGCGGGCGCGAGCGCGCTCCAGCGTAACGCGCTCGCGCTCGCCAACGCGCTCCTCGTCGGCAAGCCCGACGCGTTCGCCTCGGCGCAGTCTCAGAGCGCGCTCGCCGCGCAGGGCAACTGGGTGGCGAGGCAGTTCCTCGACGCCGTCAAGGCGATCCTCTGGCGCGACCGCGCGCCGCAGTTCGTGCGGAGCGCGGTCGAGTGGAGGAGCAACGGCGCGGGCGTCGTCGGGCTCTCCCCCTCGAGCCCGGCGTCCGCCGCGGCGTCGCCAGCGCTCCCTGCGCCAACCGCGCAGGCCGCGCAGGCCTCGGCGTCGATGTCGCAGACGCCGCCCGCCGCGGCCCCGAGCGGGTACATGCCCACCGCGGCGAACGCGATCCAGTCCGCCCTCCAGAACCCCGCGGGGGCCGCGGGCGGCGCTGCGAGCGCTCTTGGTGCGACAGGCAGCGCCGCGAGCGGGGCCGTGAGTAGCGCCTCCAACGCACTCAGCGGGCTCGGAGGCGTCTTCGGGGACCCGGTCCCCGACCCGCTCCTCCACCCCCGCGTCCGCGCAGAGATCGAGTCCTGCGTGCGCGCCGCGAACCTGGGCGACCAGGTCTCGATGGCGCAGCTCGCGAAGCTCCGCCAGGACGCGGTGACAGGCCGCGACCCGGTGGTCAAGCGCCGGTTCCGCTACGCCCTCGCCGTCGCGAAGGCGTCCACGCCGCAGCCCGCTTTCGGGGTCGCGTTCGGGAAAGAGACGCGGGCAGCGCACACCGCGCCGCACGCCTCAAGCCACCCCATGGCCGCCAAGCACGCGCCCGCCCCCGCCCACAAGGCGGCGGCCCACGCGCACGCGACGGCGGCCAAGCACGCGGCGAAGGCTGCCAGCAAGAAGCCGTCCGGCTCGCGCGCAGGCAAGGCCGCCGTCGCGCACCAGGCGGCCGCGGCCCACCACGCGGAGGCCGCCAAGCACGCAGACGCGGCGAGGGCCGCCGCGACCAGGCGAGAGGCCGCGGAGCGTCACGCCGAGGCCGTCAAGCACGAGGTCATGGCCAAGCGCGCCTCGCACGAGGCGGCCGTCCACGCCGCCGCGAGCAGGCGCGAGCGGTACGACAAGGAGATCCGCGAGCACGACCAGCAGATCGCGCGCGAGCGCGCCGCCCTCCGGAGGAGGGCCAACGACCGGCACCCCGCGTTCCGCAGTGGCGGCGGGGGCGGCGGCAGCGGCGGTGGAGGCGGCGGGGGCGGCGGGGGCGGCTACTCCGACGGCGACTCAGGCGGCTCCTACGACGACTCGGGCTCGTACAGCTCGGGCGGCGGGGGAGGCTCGGGCGGGGGCAGTGGTGGAGGTGGCGGTGGTGGCGGTGGGGGAGGAAGCCCGCAGGGCCGCGTCGAGCACCCGCTCGTCCGGCTCGTCCGTGCCGCGGCGAACGGCAACGCGGGCGCGCTCCGCAGGATCGGCGCCATCAAGACCGCCGCCCACCAGGGCGACACCCGCGCGCAGTCGATGCTCGCGGGCCTGCAACAGATCGCCCGCGACCAGGGGAGCCCGCAGGCGATCGCGAACGCGGGGGCGGTGGCGCTCTCGCACGGCAGGCCGCTCACGACCTCGCGCGTCCACGGCATCGCGAGCGAGTTCGGGGCGGAGGCGGAGTACGTCGTGCAGGGCGCCGCTAGGCCGCGCGCGCGCGTCCCCGCGAGCGCCCCGTACGCCGTGAGGCGCGCCATCCGGGTCGGCCAGGAGGTCGGGCTCGCGCAGGAGCTGCAGGCGCAGCGGTTCCCGAACGGGCCCGTCCCCACCGTCCTCGCGGACGAGCTGTACTGAGGGCGGGTGCGCGGGCTCGGCACCTCTGGTCGAGCCCGCATGCCCACGTAGCTGAGTCGCTGAACCGAAGAAGGGAGAACCGACAACCGTGAGCATCTGGAGCAAGGGTACTGGCCGTAACCAGGTCATGACTCGCGGCAACAGCGCGCCGACGACGGTCCTGTCGGAGACGTTCACGGACCCGGAGACGCACGAGGCGCGCGCGAGCGTCTACACGCTCCAGTTCAGCTTTCAGCCCATCGGAAACGCGAACGGCGCCTCGCCTCCCCCCACCCAGAACCCCACCGTCTGCTACGCGACCATCACGTGGATGATCGACGGTAACCAGATCCAGCGGATGGTCTCGGTGGCCAACGGGCAGTCCATCGCGGGCTGCGCGTCGGCGTGCACGGTGTCGCTCTCCGACGACACCGACGTCCTGCCCGGCGGCGACCCGGTGCCGCAGTACAACGTGACCGTCACGCTCACACCGGGATCGCGCGGCAGTAACCAGATCGGGCCGACCTGGTTCCCGAACGACTACGAGCAGCTGCCCAGCGGCTTCCAGAACACTGGCGGCGGCGCCTCGGGCGTCCTCCAGTCCACTGCCGGCGGGGACTTCGAGGTGAACATCGTGTTCCCGGAGGGCTCCGGCCTGACCAGCGTGCAGGTCACCCTCGGTACGCTCGACGGCTCCGCGGTGAACGCCGTCATCCGCCAGGTGAGTCACTCGGGGGCCAACGTGAAGGTCTACGACGACGCGAACTACTACAGCTTCGTCCCGCTCGACCCGCGGACGCGCGGCATCAAGATCACGAACCTGTCGTCGAGTACGCAGTGCTACTGGGGTATCTGCTTCGGCGTCGACGGCTGACGCGGGCGGGAGTACGATCACGACCATGTCCACCACCGACACCCCCGCAGGCGCCACGCGCACCACCGTGACCGAGACCGAGACCACCCGAGCCGACGGCACGGTGGAGAAGTCGCGCGTGGTCGTCACGGAGGTCGCGCCGGCGGCGGGGCGGAGCGCGCCGACGAGCGTCGCGGAGGTCGCCGAGCAGACCGTCGGCGACCTCGTCGACGTCGTCGAGCGCGGCGTCGCGGTGGCGGAGAAGATCCGGGGGTTCGCGAAGCTCGCGGGGACGGTCTTCGGCGGCAGCGGCGGCAAGGAGTAGGCGACCATGGGAACGTTCTTGAGCGACGCCCTCTCGGGCTACCAGGGCACGGGCAGCGACTTCGGCGGCGACTTCGGCGACGACGGCTCGTCCGCCTCGCCCATCGTCGTCGACGCCCCCACGACGGGCATCCAGGCCACCGCCGCCGACCTCGTGCAGATGGGCGTCACCGCCGCGCAGGCCGCGGCGAGCCTCGCGCAGCTCGCGAACGTCGTCGCCGCGAGCCCGACGAGCGACAACGTCGCGACGTTCCAGAACTCCTACAACACCGCCGTCAACGCCGGCAACGTGCCCGGCCCCGCTCTCCCCCAGACGACGGGCAAGATGGACCAGTTCACCCACACGGCGCTCGCGGCCGTGCAGCCGACCGCCGGCATCTCCGGGGACGCGATCGGGCAGGCGTCGCTGGGCGACTACTACGCGCCGCCCAGCCCGGAGGTGCAGGCCGCGGCCTCCGCGCTCGACCAGAGCCCCGACAAGACCCCCGACCTCGTCGCCGCGTTCCAGTCTGCATTCAACGCCGCCGGCGGCCGGCCGCAGCTCGACCTCGACGGCGACCTCGGCCCCGCCACCATCGCGGCGCTCGCGTCCTACGTGTCCGGCGACCAGCTGCAGGCGTACTTCTCGGCGCTCGGGGCCGCGGACGTCGTCACCTCCCTACCCCCGCTCTCCCCGACCAGCGACGGTGACACGCTATCGTCCTCCGTCGCGGGCGAGTCCGACAAGCACGGGTTCGACTACGTGCCGCACGCCCTCGAGCATGGCCTGCACCGCGTCCCAGGACACTCCGAGGCGCGCCGCTGGTGGCGCGGCTGGGGCCGCCCCGTCGAGTTCGGCGCGGACGGCGTGACGCCGGTCGTCGCCGGGCCGCCCACGGCGCCGCTGGGCATGGCGGCCTCCGCCGCGAGGCTCTTGCAGGCCGCCGGTGCGGGCGCCTCGTCCGCGCTCGTCACCGCGTTCCAGAAGGCGTACAACGGCTCGCTGCCGACGGGGACGCCGGCCGCCCAGACGCTCGACCCGGACGGAGTCCTGGGCCCGCAGACGGAGGCCGCGCTGGCGCGGGTACTGTCGCCCACGTCGGGGCTCCCCGGTCTCAGCACGACGCCCGCGACGCTCACCAAGCCGTCGCTCCTGTCGATGCCCGCGGGCGGCGCCACCGCGCCCGTCGCCGTCCCGCCCACGGCCAAGCCGATCGACTGGCTCCCCGCCGGGGGCTTCGCGCTCTTCGGCATCGGCGCGGGCATCGGCGCGTTCGTCGGCTGGCTCTTCGGCGGCTCGAGCAGCGCGCCCAGCACGAGCCGCGGTCTTGGTCCTGCAGGACCCGCCACCGTCCGCAGGGCGCGCTAGGCGCCGCCGTGTCCTTCCTGGCCGAGGCGCTCGACCGCTACGGGCCGCTCGAGCGGTGCGCGTCGTTCGGCGCGTCCGTCAACCCGGACGATCCGAGCGGCGAGGGGACGTCGACGCTCAACGGTCCCGCGACCGGCACTGCCGCGGCGCCCGCTGCGCCCGCCGCGAGTGACGTGCAGAGCGCGGCGAGCGCCGTGCTCGCGGACCCGTCGGCGACGAGCGGCTCCTACAGCACGACGCTGCTCGCGTTCCAGCAGGCCTACAACAGCGCGAACCCCGGCAGCGCGATCGGCGTCGACGGTCTCTACGGGCCGGAGACGCGGGGGGCGCTGCTGCAGACCGTGCCCAGCGCGGCGGTGCCGGACGCGCCGGCCGCTGCGCCCGCGTCTGTGCCCGCGTCGGCGCCCGCGTACAGCCCGTCGAGCGGGGCGGGCAGCCTCGTCCCCCGCATCGCCACGCCCGTCACCGCGCAGGACGTCGCGAACGCCATCGCGGCGGCGTGGCCCGCGGTCGTCGGCGGCCCCGTCGGGAGCGCCGTCGGCGTCCTCGTAGCGACGAGCGCGTTCGAGACCGGCCGCTGGAAGTCGTGCTGGAACAACAACGTCGGCAACGTCGCGTGGAGCGGGAGCGGTGACTACTACCAGGCCGCCGCGAACGCGCAGTCGGGCGTCACCTCCGCGCAGGCTCCCCACAAGTGGAGGAGCTACCCGAGCCTCTCGGCCGCGATGGCCGACTGGCTCAAGATCTTCGCACAAGGCTACCCGGCCGCGCTCGCGGCGGCTCGGCAGGGGGACGTCTCCGGGTTCATGAGCGGGCTCTGGCAGGGGTGGGGGCGCGGCGCGCACTACTTCCAGGGTGACCAGCGCGCCTTCGACCAGTACAAGGCCGGCGTCGCGGGGCTCTACGAGAAGTTCAAAGGGCTCGTCCCCGACGCCGCGCAGGTCAAGGCGGGCGCCGTCGCGACCGCAGAGGCCGCGGGCCTCACGTGGGGCGCCTACTGGGCGGGCGGCGCGTTCTTCCTCGGGTTCCTCTACCTGATGCGGCTCCTGGGGCGGAAGGTAGGCTGAGTCGCGTGAACCGCGTCCCCCGCTCCCCCAGCCGCTTCCTCCAGGAGGCCCTCGCGCACGACGTCCGCACGCGGTTCGTCGGCCACGACCCGGACGGGGACCTCTACTCTGCGGAGCCCGCGCGCGACCTGTCGGGCGCGCTCTCCTACTCCGAGTACCTCCGCGAGCACGTCGGGCCGCTCGCGCAGACCGAGATCCAGAGGGATCTCCTCCTCGACGACGGCGGCTACAGCGGCGCTGACTTCGGCGGCCCCTACGTCGACCGAACTTCCTACAGCGCGGCCGACCGCCGTGGTATGGTCGAGCAGCCGTTCCGGGGGACGGGAGCCGACGACATGACCACCACCCGCTACGGACTGGGCCCCGAGGGCCACGACGCGCTCACCGGTATCGGTCGGTGGGACGACACCGAGTTCGGCGCCGAGGTGCCCGACAGCGAGCTGGACGGCGGGGCGGGCGACGAGTTCCTCGCGTCGGGCAGCTTCGGCGACCACTTCCGCGACTTCCGCTCCGCGGACGAGGAGGACGGAGAGAACGGAGTGGGGGCCGAGGGCTTCGGCTTCCCGTACGCCCCCGCGACCGCGCCGCTGGGCCCCGCCTCGCTACCGCAGAACCAGACCGGCTACTCCGACGCGGCGGTCCAGCTCGCGGCGGAGGAGTGGGACGAATCGAACCCCGAGCCCGCCTACACGGGCTCGCTCCTCGTGCCGCAGTCGACGACGGTGCTGCAGCCCCTGCCGCAGTTCGACGGCGACTCCGTCGACGCCAGCGCCGCGGAGATGCCGGACGACCCGCCGCTGTCCTACGGCGAGGGCGTCGCGATCGTCGGCGCGTCCGCCGCGGTCGTCGGCGGGACCATGTGGTGGCTCGGGTGCAAGGGGTGGTGGTGGCTCGGCGCGCTGCCCCTGACGTACGCCGCGGCGGGCCTCGTCGGCGTCGCGTACGTGCTGGGCAAGGCCAACCACGGCGACGCCGCGGCGAAGGCCTGGGAGTCGAGCGTGCAGGGGCAGATGCTGCAGGCGCGGCTCATCCAGCGCAAGATCTTGGTGTAGTCCGCAACGACCAGTCCGCAACGATCCCAACCGCGAAGGAATACCCCCCCCCTATGCTCACCTGCTGCTCCCTCTGCAAGTCCACCCGCGGCTACCTCGCGCGCAACGGTCGGTGCGTCGACTGCGGCGCCCGCCCGAGCGACCAGGAACTCGCCGCGCACGGCAGCGCCTGGCGCCTCGACCGGCGCACGGGGCGGCGCGCGATCGTGACCGCAGGCGCGCAGCCCGTCTCGTTCGGCGGCGAGTTCGGCGACGAGACGGCGGCGGCGCAGCAGGCCGACGACGCGCTCCGGAAGGACTTCACGGACGGCGACTACTGGACGATGTTCGGCTGCGGGGTCGGCAGCTCCGCCCTGGCCCTGTGGCTCCTCGGAGCCAAGGGCTGGTGGTGGCTGACCATGATCCCGCTCTCCTACGTCGGCATCGGCGCCGCCGGCGTCGCCATGACGATCGCCAAGGCCAAGAGCGGCGACAAGGTCGCCCAGGACTGGGAGCGGCTGCACGGGGCGCCGGCGGGACAGCTAGGCGTCCCGGCCGCCGGGAACTGAGAGGAGGCGCGCGATGCGAGTGCAGGGAACCTGGGTCGAACCCGACAAGCGGATCTACTGGCAGTTCATGTGCGACTGCAGGCCTGGGATCTGCTCGCCAGGCGGGCACCACCGCGTCGTGCACGGCGGCATCCCTGGCTACGTCAACGCGGCGTGGTGCTCGTTCTGCAACGCGACGGGCGTCCGCCCCGAGGGCGTGAGCACAGTGCTGTGCGCCACGATCCCAGCAGGCCTCGCGGAGGGCGAGACCTATACCTACTCCGGGGACCACGACAGCGCCGAGTGGCCCGTCCCGCACCCCGACCACGAGCAGCCTACGGGCACCGCGGTCCCCGGCTACCGCGAGTCGTGGGAGAAGCAGTTCGAGCCGGCGGCCAGTGTCGTCGTCGAGGGGGCGTCACCGTGAGGCCGTCGCCCCAGCGAGCCCCCTCGCGGTTCCTCCGGGAGGCGCTCGCGCTCTACCACCCGCGCGGCCGCGAGACGGCGTCGTTCGGGTACGAGGACGACCTGCGCGGCGAGGACCTGAACAGGTTCGGTCTCGAG
>Ga0181537_10000137_pt1 | contig 64991 bp, 58 predicted proteins | sample PEATcosm2014_Bin_39_FD_119765 | JGI IMG/M metagenome (GOLD analysis project Ga0181537, IMG submission 119765) | Peatland microbial communities from MTU Mesocosm Facility, Houghton, MI, USA - PEATcosm2014_Bin23_10_metaG | ecosystem: Environmental > Terrestrial > Soil > Wetlands > Peat | place...
ATAACCTCCCTGTTTTCAAATTTTTGCCGGGAAATATAGGGGGGGGAGGGGGTATACCGCGCAAGGGCGGTCGGGTGGCGGCTCAATGCTCTTTTTTCATTGCGGCGAGGCTGTCGGTGTGACGGCTGGATACAGCAACCAGAAACGGCTTTAGTCTTTACCGAGCCACCCACGGATGAACTCCCGCCGCATCCATGTAGAACGTGACCGGCCCGAACAAATCCGTGCGGTAGGTCTTGGCGCGGCGCTCTGCCAGGCGGTCGATTACCTCCGACCGCGGATGCCGGAATGGATTGCGTATTCCCGCCGAAATCACCGCATACTCGGGACGCACCGCGTCCAGAAACTCATCGCATGAGGAGCTGTTGGAGCCATGGTGCGCCACCTTCAGCAGGTCGGCGTGCAGCGGCCTGTTATGTTCGCCGGCATGGGCCACCAGCATTTTCTCCACGCGCTTGTGAATGTCTCCTGCCAGCAGCGCTGTATGGCCGGCATAAGTCACCCGCAGGACCAGTGAAGCGTCATCCTGTCCGCGCGGCTTCAGCTCCCATCCCGCTGGAGGAGAGAGCACCTCAAAGGTCACGCCATCGAAATCGAAGCTCTCCCCCTCATGCCGCTGAATGCGCCGAACCTGGAACCTGTCTGCACTTGCCAGCAGAGCACTCACCTCATGCGAGGGATCGTCGGCCGCATACCAGAGCTCGCGCGGATGAAAGTTGCGCAGAATCGCCGTCATCCCGCCCATGTGGTCCGAGTGTCCGTGAGTAAACGCAACTGCGTCCAGACGCGTGACTCCACGCGCCCACAGGTAGGGCGAAACAACGTCCTCGCCGATATCCAGTTCGCTGTGGCTCGTCCCCAGCAGCCCGCCGGAATCCAGCAGCAGAGTGTGCCCTCCCGGCGTGACCAGCAGGAACGAATCCCCTTGCCCAATGTCGATCGCCGTGATCTCCAACTGGTGCGGCGCGTATACGAACGCGCGCGGGTGTCCGTAAACTCCCCAGGCCGCCACGGCCAGCACCGCCAGCGAGCCTGCGGCCAGCAGACGATCTCTTCGCGCCAGCAGCAAGGCCAGCGTATATGACGCGGCAACTCCTGCAATCGCCGCCAGGCCAGGCATGGCAACCCGCAGGTCCGGCAACTGCGCTCCACCAGACCAGTGGACGGCCAGCAGAATTCCCGCCAGCGCCCAGCGCGCCACCCGCGCAAACAACGCCGCCGGCCAGCTTGCAAGATACGAAAACGCGACCGCCAGCATCGAGGTCGGCATCAGCAGGCTCGTCAACGGGAGTACGGCCATATTTGCCCACACCGAATGAATGTTTACGCGGTGGAAATACCACGCCGCCGGAAGCGTAATGGAAATCTGCATCAGCACCGCGAGCAGCGCCAGTTCCGCGGTCGCCACCAGCAGATATGTCAGGCGCGGCACCAGCCACCCCGCCGGCCTCTTGCCGATCAACTGCCCCAGGGCGGTCGAAATTGCCCTGACGTCCAACCGGAATTGCGCCTGCTCCGGCCTCAGCGCCAGGTCGCGCCGCACGTCGCCAACGTCGTCGAGAGCTTCGCGCAGCGGCGTGGTGGTGCGCGCAAACAGGGGCACTCCAATCCCCGCAATCGTCAGCACCGCGAGGAATGTAAGCTGGAAGCTCGGTTCGAACAGAGCCTCAGGATTGCCCGCCAGCAGCGCCAGCGCCGCCACGGAAACCGTGTTCAGCGAAGCCCGGTCTCGATACAGAAGCGCCGCGATCTGGTAGGCCACAATCATCAGCACCGAGCGCAGGATCGGCGCGCCCAACTCGGTAAGCCACGCGTAACCGCACGTCAACAGGATTGTCGCAACAATCGCGTACTCGGCCGGCAGGCGCAGCCAGCGCATCAGCCACAGCAGGAACACGGCGAAGATGGCAACGTTCATCCCGCTCACCACCAGCAGATGAAAGGTCCCACTGCGCTGGAACTCCAGCCGCTGTTCGCGCGCTACGAGGCCGCGTTCGCCCAGCACCATCGCCTGGAAGAGCCCTGCATACGGCGCCGGCCAAAGCCGCTCCATCCGCTGCAACATGCTCCGCCGCACATGCCACCGCACGCGTTCGAGTCGGCTGCCGCCCACTCCGGGCAACACATCCACATTCGTTGACTTAGCAGAACCGAGAGCCGCCACGCCCTGCCCGCGCAGCCACGCAACATAGTCCATATTGCCGGGATTGCGGTAATTCGTAGGCGGGCGCAGTTTGGCCCGCAGCCGAAGCCGCTGACCATAGTCGAAGACGGGCGGAGCGACTGTCTCGTCCAGTCCATCTTCTTCCGTCTCCCAGGCAAATCCCCTTCCCGATCCGGGCACATACAGACTGAGTCGCACGCACCCGGTCACAGCCCGCGGAGCTTCATCATTGAGCTGTGCGGTTTCCGCCGCGATGTCGAGCGACTCATGGAGGTCGCGCCCACTGCGCAGAGAGCCCGAGCGAGCCACGTATCCGGTTAGCGTAACTTCCTCGCCGCCCGCGTACTCCAGCACCGTGGGCACGGGCACAGGGCGCGCCTGGTGCGCGGCAGTGCATAGCGCACCCGCCGGCAGGAACGCCATCGCGGCGCTCGCGTAGGCCAGCAGAGCGCGGCTTTGTCCCTTCGCAAAACGCAGCGCCAGCAGGGAGCAAGCCGCGAACGCAAGCGAGCAATAGAAATAGAGAGCGGCAGGTTTGTAGGTGTAATTTTGTAGCGCGATCCCCGCAGAAAAGAAAAGCGTAGCGGCAAAGACAGGGGCAGCAGGTGGACGGCGGTGACGGACGCCTTCCGGGTTGGCTTGCACATCAGTCATGGGCAGCGTCACCACACTGAAAATTCTTGTCTGTCGCGCTCCACCCTCGCGCATTGGTTTTGCAAGGGTGAAGCGCGCATGAACCTACCGAATCTGCATTCCTGCGCAGGCCGTTACAGCTTGTCCAGGTCTTCTTTCCCGATCACGGGATTCCACGGAATCAATTCGTAGTTGGCAATGCCCTTCTTGAAGAAAGGATCCTCGTCGCGTATGTCGGTCAGGTTCTGTTGCACGTTGTCGTCCGGAACGCGCACCAGGATGGCGCCGCCCGAGCGGGGATCCATCGGCCCGGAAGCGATCAGTGTTCCATCCGCCTTCAACTCGCGCAGATAAGCGCGGTGCTCATCGGTAAACTTGGCGACTTCATCCATCGGAAGCCGGTAGCGGACCAGTATCAGTGCGTACATTTTTTCACTCCTCTATTGTTCCCCTGGCTTAGCGCACCAGGTGGAGAACGGTTTCCATGTGATACGTCTGCGGGAACAGGTCCACAAGATGGGCCTCTTCCACGCGATATCCTGCTGCGAGCAGCGTCACCAGGTCGCGCGAAAGCGTCGCCGGGTCGCATGAAACATACGTGATGCGCGGGACCGATAACCCTGCCAGCGCCTTTGCCACACGCTCGCCCAGGCCCGCCCGCGGCGGATCGACAATCGCAAAATCCCAGCGTCCGCGCGCCGCGTTGACGTAATCTTCCGTCGTGCTGTGCACCGCCTGGATGTGCGGCACCGCGGCGTTGGCCGCCAGATCGTCATACGAATTCTGCGCGATCTCAACCGACGTGATGCGTTCAAAGTTTCGCGACATCGGCAGGGTAAACAATCCCACGCCTGCATACAAATCCAGCGCCGCACGCCCGCTGCGGTTCTTTGTTACCAGTTCCACCAGCTTGCTGGCAAGAAAGCGGTTGGTCTGGAAGAACGATCCCGCTGAAACCCGGTAGCCGTGGCTTCCCACGTTGTATATCAAGCTTGCCGAGCCTTCAATGTGCGGCACTCCCGCACGGCTCAACCTGCGTGAGGATTCGATGTTTCCGTCTTCCAGGTCGCCATCCGTGGCTCCGCTGGCAAAGACCGCGACTCCCACAATCTCGGCCATGCTCTCCCGTAGCAGCTTGGCGAACTTCGCCAACAGCACCGGAGTGGTCGCATGATGGATGAACAGCTCCACCAGCATCTCGGAATCATTGTGATTGGCGAAGAACTGAACTTCGCGCAGCGAAGGATACGCCGCCATCTCCGGCCCCAATTCCCACATCAGCGCAATCGCCCGGTTGATGAGCTGCGAGCTGATAGGGCAGTTCCGCACCGCCTCCAGGTCATGCGAGCCGTGACGGTAATAGCCCATGGCAAATTCAGGCTCCACGGCAATCTTCATCCGCGTCCGGTTGCGGAAGCCGTAGGCTTCGCCGGAGTGTACTTCGATGAATGGCAGCGCCAGTTTGGCCCCGCGCAGAATCGTCTCCTGCAAAATCTGGCGCTTGTCTTCCAGTTGCGCAGTGTAGTCGGAGTGCTGATATTGGCAGCCGCCGCAAACGCCGAAGTGCGGGCACCTCGGCGTAATGCGCGCCGTTGAGGGCGAAAGCACCTCCATCAAGGCCGCGCGGGTGTATCCCTTGCGCTCTTCGACAACGGTTGCTTCCACTACTTCGCCGGGAAGCACGTAGGGCACGAAGACGGTTTTTCCGCGTCGTTCGTCGCCGGTGGCGGGGATGCGCGCGAGGCCATCTCCGCCGTAGATGAGTTTTTCTATAGTGAACTGCACTCTATGAGCATAACGGGTTGTGGCCGCAGCGGAACAAAATCATTTCAAATTCCAACTTCCGCGCGATTCCTTCCCCTGGATCGAGGCACACGGGATGGCGCCGGCTCTCTTAACAGAGTCATGCGTCGCCCTGTCTTGGAAGCATCCGTGGGCCGCAAGAAAAACCCGGGCGCAGTGAGCGCCCGGGCTGGAAAGCAAAGCAGCTACTTAGTGAACAGTGATCGATGCCGGTCCAAGCGTTGTGGTGTTTCCGGCAGCGTCGTAGGCAACGGCGGTTACAGTATGGGCACCCACTGACAGCGTTGAAGCGCTGGCAGTGTAGCTCCATCCTGTATTCGCCCAAGTGGGTTTGTTCAAGTAGGTTGCGACATCGGGGCGGGCTACTCCGAGAGTGGCATTGCCTACCGAGGTGCCATCAATCAGGATGCGAACCCTGGTTGCAGACCCGTTATTTCCGTAGTCCGCTGCCCAGCCATAAACATAGAGAGAGTCCGCGCGCGAAACGGATGAGGTTCCCGTCAGTTTGTCCACAGCACCATCAAGCATTCCGATCGGCGGTATATTGTCCGTGACGGTAATGGTGCTCGGGCCAAAGTTGGCGGAAACTCCCGAGGAGTTGATGGCAGTCACGGTGATCGTGTGGCTTCCCGCCGAGAGGGTCGCAGCAGGGAAGGTCATCGTGTATCCCGACTTACCATAGGCGGGATTGTTGTAGAAGGTGGCCACATCTGGTCGAGCACCTCCGAGCGTCGGAGTCCCAATGGAGATTCCGTCAATATGGACCGTTACGTTGTTGAGGGGTGAGCCATCGGTAGGATCGGCTACCCAACCACTGATCCACAACGTTCCAGTTTCCTTAATGGTGGTTTGAGAAGTACCAGAATCGACCGCCATATCTAGGTGGCCTACCGGACCTGGCATGTTGACGACCGTGATAGTGAGGGGGCCAAATGTTTGGGAAACTCCCCCCGAGTTGATGGCGACAACCGTCACCTGGTGCGTTCCCACCTTCAAGTTGGAGGAGTTGTACGAAAGAGAGTAGCCCGAGTTTGCATAGGCGGGGTTGTTGAAATAGGTTGCTACATCAGGGCGAGCAAGTCCGAGCGTTGGCGCACCGATGGAAACTCCGTCAATGTAGACCCGAACATTTCTGAGCGGTGAACCGTCCAGCGGATCAGCGACCCATCCTCTGACGAACAACTTTCCGTTCAGCCGATTTTGCACAATGGTCGGAAGTGAAGTGACCGGATCGACCGCCAGTTCGAGGTTGCCAATAGGCGCATCAGCGAAAATCTGCGCGACGTTGGACCATGCCGACGTTCCGTTCGGAGTGAAGGACTGCACGCGGTAGTAGTAAACCGTGCCGGCCGCAATCGTCGCGTCCGTCACCTTCACCAGGGAGCCAACTTTGGAGCCGAGCACGGGAGCGACCGTCGCCAGAGTCACTGGGTTGGGGAAGGTGCTCGCAATGTCACGCTGAATCGTGTAACCAGTTGTGCCCGCAACCGCGTTGGACTGGACCACGGCAGCAGCGTTGTTCGTGAAGGATAGGTGAGCAACTCCGCCAAGCACCGGCGCAGCCAGGTTGGTGGGAGCGTCCGGAGCTACCTGGAAGATCATCGACCGCATCATGTCGTTTTCTTCATGACCCAGCAGATGGCAGTGCCAGACATACTCCTGTCCGTAGTTGATAACCGGGTTGGAAATGTTGGTTACGTTGCCCGTGGTGGGATCGACGACACCGATGGTTGCGCCCACCGGAACGGTCGTGTCCTCCGGACGGATGCTGTCAGGCAGCGAGAACGGAAGCGTCTGTTTGACCGGCTTGAAGGCGACGATTACGTCTTCCAGCGGGCTCATCTTGACGGTTTCCTTCCATCCGATTTCGTTGGCGTCCGGCGCTCTTACGGCACCATCCCAACCAACGCGGTTGATGACCTGGACATTGAAGAGGTGGACGTGGACCGAGTGAGTGTCGACGCCGTTGTGAGTGATCTTCCAGAGTTGCGGCTGACCATCCACAAAACTTTCGGTCGGCGGATCGACGTAACCCATCGGGATCGTCGTCTGCGTGTTGAAGTTGGTGAACGGCAATTCCAGGCCAAGGATCGCGTTCATGCGTCCGTAGTTCAGCTCGAAGAGCTCCTGGATCGTCTTGCGAAGCATGGGAACGCCGACGGCGAGCGCCGTGGCCCCGGTGCCGCCGCCGCCCGTAAGGGTAACAAGCGGGGTTGAGTAGTAACCCGTGCCGGCGTTGGTCAGCGTGATGCCGGTGACGGCGCCTGCCGCCACGGTTGCCGTGCCGACCGCCTGAGTTCCACCGGCCGCCGGGGCATCAATGGTGACGAGAGGAGCAGAGGTGTAGCCGGTGCCGCCCGCCGTAACCGTGAAGCCCGTGAGCGACCCCGTGAAGACCGAGGTGTCCTGAATGCGGGCGTAGCTGTTAACCGTGGGTGAGTAACTGGGATAAGCAGTAGCGTAGGCTGCTTCCGGAATGATCGGAGCCGGCTGCGAAGCTGCAAATGCCGCAGGCAAAGCAGCCTGAAGCGCGGTGAGGTTGTACGGAGCCGCTGGCGCAGTAGCCGCAACCTGGATCTGCATCATGGTGCGGGTGTTTGGACCGTAGCCCGGGAGCGTGGTCGGCGCGCCGCCCTGTGCGGTCTGGTCCGGATCACTCGTGTAGTAGTCATTACGAGTGTCGAACGCAGGCGCGGGAGCCGGCGAATCGTTGTAGAGGATCAGCGTTTTGCCTGCATATTGCGAGAAGTCGACGATGACGTCGGCGCGCTCGGCAGGTCCCATCCAGAGGTTCTTGTTCTGCACGTTTAGAACAACGATGTCGCGGCGATTGTAGTTGTAAGTGATCGGCTGGTTGGGAAGCACAACCGGATTCGGCATCAAGCCGCCTTCGGTGCCGATCTGGATCATGCTCGGTCCCTTGGTCGCCGGATCAGGAATGGGACCCTGGGCCGCAACGCCATCGGGCGCCGTGATCTGTCTTACTTCCGTGCAAGTTGCCGGGCCAGGAGTCGCGGGGTTGGGCGCGCCTGGAGGAGTGGTGCAAACGGTCTGGGTGCTATCCACCGCCTCATACAAGGTGAGGTTGACAGAGCGGTCATTGCAGGCATTCAGAATGCGGAAGCGGTAGGCCTGCGGATTCACTTGCAGCACCGGGTACGCCTTGCCGTTGATGACCGGAGTGTCCACGAAAGCTTCCGGCACCAGCGACGGCATGGGAACGCCGGGGCACATCTGAGTCGGGTTCGCTGCGGTCGGGCATGGCCACTCAGCAGCGGCTGGCAGTAACTGGCTCGGGTCTACCGGAGGCCAGAACCACGGACCCCAATCCCAGCGGCCCACGGAGTTGATGCCGGAGTTGTCGGAGGGATTCTGGTTCGTCATATACACATGCGGGAACCAGAGGCTGCCGACGAGGAAGTTTCCATTTGCGTCCTTCGGTCCCCAGTTCCAGGTAGGATCCTGTGCGGCCAACTGATCCGGAGGGGGAATGAAGGTCTTGTCCTGGATGACCAGGGCATACTGGTTCGCCGGGATGGTTCCGGGGGCAACGGTGACGGGCGCGGCGGCACCAACGGGCGGGGTAATCGTTCCGCCGTTCACAAGAGTCGCTTCCACCGGGTCCTGCAGCAGGTAACCCGCGGCCGAACCGGCATACACATTGAGTCGGGTAATGCCGAGAGCGTGATCGTGGTAGAACATCAAACGCGCGCTCTGCTGGTTGGTCCAGTAAATGGTCATCTGACCAGTACCGGTCGGCGGCATATCAGGAACGTCGATCGTTCCCATGCCCTTCGGGAAGTTGGTTACCTCTCCGGCAGGAACGGTCCACTGCTGTGGAGTGCCATCGCTGATCCAGGGTGTGGCTCCGCCGTGGAGGTGAAGGTTCGCGCGATTCTGCGAATAGGCGCTGCCATCCGGCCCCGGCCCCGCACCCATGAGAGTGGTGTCAACCGGGATGAAGAGGCTGCCGTTGGCGGGCAGAGCGTTGGTGAACTTCACGCGTACCGGACGGTTCTGCTGCGCAACGATGAGCGGTCCCAGGTACGCAACCGCAGGAGGAGCAATCGTATTGGCGCCGCTGCCGTCAGTCCCTTTGTTGGTCTGCTGATAAACGTGAACCAGTGTCGGGTTGGGCAGGTCGGCATGCATCTGCAACGGGGTTTCAATCAGCGAAATCTCGTAGTAGTCGGAGCCGGGGTAGGTAATCGTGTCCGGAACGGCCACAGGAATCGAGGGCAGCAGGTCCATGAACTTGCGGAGACCACCAGTGATGGTGCCGGTATAGGTCGGGTACGGCCACAGGCCTGTAACCGGATCGGGCGCGCCAACCGTGGCGGGGCCGCCGGAAATTACGGGCAACGGGCTGTTCGCGTAGTTGCCAACGCAACCTGTCATGTAGTCGGGAACGCCTCCCGGATTAGCCACCGGGGCCTGGCAACCGGGCTGAACCGGAATTGCCGAAGCCGGCTTGGGACGGCCAACAATCTGAGGGGTAGCCGTGATTTTGCGTGCGGCAACTCTAGATGCCGCGGACCGCTTGGCGGCTGCCGCGCGGTCTGTGTTGGTGATGCACCGCATGGTCGTGCAACGAGTGCCTGCCTGGGCAGCCACTGTTTTAGGGTTGGAGGCGACATTGGCGGAGCCGCTGGAGGACGCGGGCGCAGCAGGCGCCGAGGTTGCGGCGTTCGACGGAGCAGCGAAGCCCATTCCCACACTCAAAGCGAGAGCCGCTAGGGTGAGGAGGGTGCGCGCAACTCCAGTGACAGAGTGCTTGTTCATGGATAGCTCCCAAGAAAAACGGTTGGGTGAACGTCATAAAGAAGGCGCCGGGAGTGCCAGTCCACGGTTCCTTCTGGAGGCAGAGTACCTGCATCGTAGCCTATAAGTGGGAAGAATTGAATTCCGAATGAATGAATATGTGGTGTAGTTTTTTCTGACGCACGTAAATTCTACTCGACACTTACGTGGTGATTACATTGGAGATGCGAGCATCCTGGCGCGATGCACGGAGGATCGAGGGGACTCAATCTGCAGGGTACAGCGAAGGGCGGAATTGTCCGTTAGCCGAGGATCCAAGACCGGCGTGAACCAGCGCCTCAGCTAAGGATGGCCCTCTTCCGCCATCGGCATTTTCATCGCGGCGCCGTCGGGAGAGCCTGCGGCGCTAGCTTCCGTCTTGAGTAGAGTATGCGACGGATCACGATGGAACTTGTCGCGGCAACTGCTGGAACAGAAGTAGTAGGTCTTTCCCTTGTAGGTCTCCGTGTTGCCGGCAGCCACCGATTCGGCTGGCGTCACATCCATGCCGCAGGAGGGATCCTTCGCGGTAGCGGGCAGAGCCTGGGCCTTGAGCTTCGGTGCTGCTGGTGCTTTGCTTTCCGGCATCGCGTCGTTGTGGCCGCCTTCTTCGGCAGCCCGCGGGCGAGTCCCCTTCAGGCGGCTCTCCGAGTCAACCAGAAACGTGCCGGAAACCACGATGCGCTCTCCGGCGGCGAGTCCTTTGACGACCTGCACGCGATCCCCAAAGCGCCAGCCGGTTTCAACCTCGCGCGCTTCAAAGTACCCGTTGCCGCGCTCGACGAAGACGCGCTTCTTCATTCCGGAATCAAGCAGCGAATCGACCGGCACCGTCAGTCCGGCGGGAACGTGGACGGGGAGTTCGACATCGACGAACATATCCGGACGCAGGAAGAACCCAGGGTTCTCGGCCTCCAGACGAAGCTTCATGGTGCGCGTGGCGGGATCGAATTGAGGCAGGCTTCCGCTGACCCGCGCATGGAGAGACTTCTTCTGGTTCGGCAAGGTGACCGTTGCGATGGTGCCTTGATGAAAGTCCTGCGCTTCGCTCTCGTAAACGTCGGCAACAATCCAGACGCGGCTGAGGTCGGCGATGCGGTAAAGCTCGGCGCCCTTCTCATAGCGCTGCCCGGGCGAGACGTTGCGGGCCAGAACAAATCCGGTTGCGGGCGAAAGGATCTTGATGCTGTCGGCAAGCTTCATGGAGTCGGTGAGCTCTTTGAGCTGCATCTCGCTCATTCCCAGCGCGCGCAGGCGGCTGGCGTAGACCGCGCGATTCTGGGTTCTCCAGTCGTTGCTGATCACCTCATTGCGGGTTTCCGGCGAGCGCATGGTTGCGCCGAGAAAAGACTGCTGGGTGGTGAGCAGCTCGGCGGTGCCGAAGGTGGCCAGTTCCTCATTCTTCTTCACCATGCTGCCGGTGGTGAAATTGAAGACGTCCTGGATGTAGCCGTCGGTCGCGGCGTTGACGCGGAAGAGACGCGCCTCGTCGGCGACAACCCTTCCCAGCACGCGCACCTGGCGCGCGCCGGAGGACTCGACAACCGGCTCGACGCGAATCCCCGCCAACTGCTGCTGCTCTGGGCTGATGTTGATGGCCTCGGAAGCGCTCGCTCCGGAGCTGCTTCCTCCGGTGGTTCCCGCCGCCGGCGTGCTGTCCGCATAGACGGGCTCAAGCTGCATCCCGCAATCGGGAGCAATGCCGGGCTTGTCAGACTTGTAGGCCGGATGCATGGGATCGACGTAGTACAGGATGCGATGCGGGTCTGCGGCAGCGGCCTGCGTCCCGTGACTGAAGTGCCGCCCCGCAAGGAAACACGCGAGCATGAGCACGGGGACGGCAATGTAAGCGGCTTTCCTCATCAAACACTGGCCTCCGGCAGACCGCATCGAGCGTGGTCCATTATTGGGTTCCAAAGGAACTAAGGGCGAGAAGATTGTGCTTGAAGATAGCATAACGCGCTTCGAGAGAAAGCGGCTAGAGGTATTGAACGGCGTTCGACACGAGGCAGAAAAGACAAAAGAAAAAATGGTCGGGATGGGCAGATTTGAACTGCCGACCCCTCGCACCCCAAGCGAGTGCTCTACCAGGCTGAGCCACATCCCGACGGTTTACGGCGCAGGCGCGCCGAAGGGGTAAGTTGATTTTAGCACCGCGCAACAGAAGGCGGAGTGGAAAACGCGGGCATGCGCGCCCGCGTTCCACATTCTTGCGTGCAGCTTGATTACGGCTCGGGCGGCTTGTAGCCTTCCGGAGCTTGTCCGCCCTGACCGAAGAAGTACTTCTCCATCTGCTCGACGATGAAGTCCTGGTGCTCTTTTTTCCAGGGCTGGAGGCGATATTCGTTGAGCAGCATCTTCATGTGGTTCTGCCAGTCAGCCCAGGCCTGCTTGCTGACGTTCTCATAGATACGCTGCCCGAGAGGGCTGTCAAAGGGCGCTTCGTCGAGACCTTCGGCCTCGCGTCCCAGCTTTGCGCATTGCACCATGTGTGCCATTGGAAAAGTCCTCGTTCTGGATGTCTTGAAAAGATTGTACAAGGATGGCCCCCCTCTTCGCCAAGAGAACGCCCGACGGAGAGATAAGCGGCATAAACAAAGGCGAAAACTAATTCAACGACCCCACTCATGCTCCAGGAGGGGTCATGGGCGTGGCTCCGGCCCAGGGGCAAGGGATTGACGAGGAAGGTAATCGTTGAAAAGGCGATGTTGGCGACTTGGGCAATGGTTGAGGGAGGCGCCGAAGGATTGCCCGGCTGAGCAATGGCGCGCGAGGGGTTGGGTTGCAAAGTGAGTCAATAGCGCAGGCGCTTGCGTCCCCGTTTGGCCGGGGTGGGGCGCTCGTCGATGAGGGCGAACTGGAGTTTGCGCTCGACGCGGTCGATGCGGTCGAGGACAACGCGGATACGATCTCCGAGCGAGAAGGTTTTGCGGGAGCGCTGGCCGATGATCTGGCGGGTGGTTTCGTGAAAGGTGTAGCGGTCGTCGTACATGGAGTTGAGGGGGATGAGTCCCTCGACGAAGAGGTCGGTGAGTTCGACGAAGATTCCGTACTTGGTGATGCTGACGATGAGTCCGTCGAAGTCTTCGCCGACACGGTCGGACATGAACTTCATTTTTTTCCACTCGACGAGTTCGCGCTCGGCGGCATCGGCCCGGCGCTCGGCGAAGCTGGCGTCTTCGGCCTGGTGGCGGAGTTCATCTTCAGGGATGGGGCTGGGAGTGGTCGCGGGGGTTTTGTCGCGACGGGCGTTGTCGCCTCGTTCGGTAACACCGGAACCCTGTTCCCCACGTTCGCCAAAAGAGGGCGGACGTGGGCCACCCGCACCCTGTGGGCTACCCGCTTTGGCAGACTTCTTTGGAGACGCGGGCTTGGTGGCGGACCACTGGGTTTCGGCGTGCTGCTCGACGTGGTCGCCGAGGCCGATGTTGAGCGGGCCTTCGTGCTGCTCGGGAGTTTCGGCAAGGACGGATTTCAGAATGCGATGGATGAGGAGATCGGGGAAGCGGCGGATGGGCGAGGTGAAGTGGGTGTAGCAGGTGGCGGCGAGGGCAAAGTGTCCGTCGTTGATCTCTGAGTAGCGCGCCTGCTTGAGGGAGCGGAGCATGAGGTAGCTGAGGATGCGCTCCTCGGGCTTGCCGGCGATTTTGGCGGCGAGCTTTTGATACATCGCGGGAGTGATGGCGACCTCCTGCGGAATCTCGATGCTGTCGGGCTGCGAGCGCAGACGGGAACGCGAGGACTGGCGGCGCTCCGGCTGCCGGCTGGTGGGCTTGAGGCGGAAACGCGCGATGGGCAAGGCTCCGATGCCGAGCGAGTAGCCGAAGGCGGCGGCAAGATTTTCAAAGTCGGAGACGCGCTTGGGGTCGGGCGGCTCATGGACGCGGTAGAGAGAGGCGACACCCTTCTGCTCCAGGTAGGTGGCGACGGTCTCATTGGCGGCGAGCATGAACTCCTCGATGAGGCGATGAGCGAAGAGGCGCTCGGAGCGGGTGACGCCCTTCATGAGTCCGTTTTCGTCGAACTCGATGAGAGGCTCGGGGAGATCGAAGTCGATGGAGCCGCGGCGCTGGCGCTTTTCGGTGAGTATTTCCGCAAGCTGCCGCATGAGGAGGAAATTTTCGACGAGAGGCGCGTAACGCTCGCGGGCGGCGGGGTCGCCATCGAGAACCTGCTGCACGGCGGAGTAAGTCATGCGCTCGGCGCTGCGGATGACACCGGGCATGATTTCGTAAGAGCGGATTTCTCCACGCTCGTCGAGATGCATGATGCAGGAGAGGACGAGGCGCTCGACCTGCGGGCGCAGCGAACAGATGTCGGTGGATAGCTCGATGGGGAGCATGGGGATGGCGCGGTCAGGAAAGTAAACACTGGTGCCGCGGATCTCGGCCTCGCGGTCGATGTCCATGCCGGGGCGGACGTAGTGCGCAACGTCGGCGATGTGGACCTGGAGCTCGAAGTGTCCGCCGGGAAGCTGGCGGACGAGCACGGCATCATCGAAGTCGCGGGCGGTTTCACCATCGATGGTGACGATGGGGAGAGCGCGGAAGTCGCGGCGTTGGGCGAACTCGGCGGAGGGGATTTCCGCAGAGATGGCGCGGGCTTCGGCGATGACCGAGGGCGGGAAGTGGTGGGGCAGATGATGTTTGCGGATGATGATTTCGACGTCCACGCCGAAGTCGTCTTCATAGCCGATAACTTCAACGACGCGGCCACGGGGATTCTTGGTGGCGGTGGGCCAACTGGTAATTTCGCAATCGACGACGACGCCTTCGAGGTCTTCCCAGGGGCGGCGGCTGGCTTCACTGCCAATGACGCGATCCTGCGCTAGGCGGGCGCTGGATTCGGAGGATTCGGGAATGAGTTCGTCGCCCTCGGCGATGATGATGTCCATCTTGATGCGGTCGTCGATGGGGCGGACATAGTTTTGGCGCTGACCGTAGTGGAAGGTTCCGACGACGGTGGCGTGCGCGCGCTCCATGACGCGGACGATGCGGCCCTCGTGGCGACCCTCGCGCGAGTGCGGAGAGAGTTCGGCGAGCACCTGATCGCCGTGCATGGCCTCTCCGGTATCGAAGGGAGGAATGAAGACATCACCCTGGAGGCGCTCGCGGACTTCGCGGTCAAGAGGGCGGACGAAGCCGAAGCCGTCACGGTGCATGGAGAGGGTTCCGACGACGAGGTTGCGGTTGACGGCCGCGGAGGCGATGGCATAACGGTCACGAGCGACGAGGACAAGCTTGCCGCGGACGACGAGATCGGCGAGGAGGGATTCGAGCTCGAGGCGATCACGGCCGCGCAAGGAGAGCTCGCGGATAAGCTGCTTGTATCCGGCGGCGCGCTGGGGCTGGCGTTCGATGTGCTGGAGCAGATCGCTTTCGGAGATCATTCGTCGATAGTGAAGATGGTAACGCGTTGGGGGCGGATGTGCGAATCGGGAGAGACAGGTTGCACAGGTTCGAAGGTTGCACAGGTTAAGAGCAAAGGCAAGAGCAAGGTCAAGGTCAACAGACCCACTTCTGCCAAAGGAAGGCAGAAATGGGTCACCAGAACAAAGGCAAGAGCAAAGGCAACGTGATCAGGCGTAGCGGATCCATTTGAGGATTTCGGGGAGGTTGGGACGCTTGCCGTACATGAGGATTCCGACACGGTAGATGCGCGAGGTGAGCCAGACCAGGAAGTAGAGCGAGACGAGGCTGAGGGTGATGGAAAGAGCGATCTCCCAGGTGGGCGGCATGTTCACCGAGACGCGCACGAACATGATGATGGGCGAGGTGAGAGGGAACATTGAAAGCCAGAAGGCCAGAGGGGTGTTGGGATCGCGCATGATGGACATGGCAAAGACCATGCACATGACGAGCGGCAACGTGACGGGAAACTGCAGTTGCTGGGCCTCTTCGTCGGAGTTGCACATGGCTCCGATGGCGGCGTAGAGGCAGGAGTAGGTGGCGTAGCCGAGGATGAAGAAGACGGGGAAGAGGAGGATGGCGGCGGTGGGGACGTGGGCGTCGTTCATGCTGTCTCCGAGGACCTGGTGGATGACGGCGTAGCCGCCGGTGCCGAGGAGGGTTCCGGTGGCGAACCAGATGGCGATCTGGGTGAGGCCGACGGCACCGACTCCGATGATTTTGCCGGCCATGAGCTGCATGGGGGTGACGGATCCGAGAAGAACTTCGACGACGCGGGAGGATTTTTCCTCGATGACCGAACGCATGACGTAGATGCCATAGATGAGCACGGTCATGTAGATGGCGAAGAGCAGAAGGAAGGGCAGGAGGAAGGCTCCGAGGCCGTTGGATTTGTTGGCTCCCTCTTTGTCGATGTGGACGGTATCGACATCGACGGGGCCGAGGATGGTTTTGGCCTGGGCGGGAGAAAAGCCATGGCTGGCGAGCTGGCTCTGGCTGAGGGCGACGCGCAGGGCGCGGCTGAAGAGGGCTCCTTCGACGAAGTCTCCGCCATTGCGGGAGTAGTAGGTCCCCTTGCGTGTGGTGACGGCGTCGGGGTCGATCCAGGCGAAGGCGTCGATATGGCCCTGGCGCACGCGGGTGATGAGGCGCTGGCGGAGGGCTTCGGTGGGCGAGGTTTCAACGCTGACGTCGAACTCAGGCCTGGGGCTTTTCCGGGACTGGGAGGCGGAAGGTTCCTCCTCGTCGGATACGTGGGCGACGCTGAGTTCGTTTTTCACGGAGTTGGCGAGAGCAGCGTCGGCGGCGACGATGACGACGCGCCTGACTCCCGAGCCCTTCATGGCGAGCTTTGCCGGAAGCACGATGAGGGAGCCGACAAAAAGCGGCATGAGCACGGTGAAGATGATGAAGGCCTTGGTGCGGACGCGGACGAGATACTCGCGCTGGATGATGAGCAGGACGTTACGCATGGCTGGGCACCGCCTTGGTGGACTGGACCGTATCAATGAAAATTTCTTCGAGCGAGGGCTCAACCATCTCGAAGCGGCGAATCCTGGCGGTCTGCATGGCGAGCTCGAGAAGGCGCTGGGGATCGGCTCCGGGGGCAAGGCGCAGCTCGACGTAGTTGCCAAAGTCATTGGAGCCGGCGACAAGAGCAGGGTCGGCGAGGAGCGGAAGTTCACCCTCGTACTCGATCTGAACGCTGCTGCGGCCGTATCCGGCCTTGATGTCACGCAGGCCTCCGAGGAGGACGGCGCGCCCCTGGTTGATGAGGCAGATGGAGTCGCAGAGGCGCTCGACGGTATCCATGCGGTGAGTGGAGAAGAGGATGGTTCTGCCCTGTTTCCGGAGATCGAGGAGGGCGTCTTTGAGGACGACGGAGCTGGCGGGATCGAGGCCGCTGAAGGGCTCGTCGAGGATCATGAATTCCGGCTCGTGGATGACGGCGGCGATGAACTGCACCTTCTGCTGCATTCCCTTGGAGAGTTCTTCGACCCTGGAGTTTCCCCAGCGGGCGAGGTCGAGGCGCTCCAGCCAGTGGCTGGCGCGGCGGGTGGCCTCCGGAGTGGAGATGCCCTTGAGACGGGCGAGGAAGACCAGGTTTTCCATGATCTTCATTTTCTTGTAGAGGCCGCGCTCCTCGGGGAGGTATCCGACACGCTCGAGGAGACGGCGGGTGAGGGGCCGGCCGAAGAGGCGGAGGTCGCCGGAGTCGGGGGCAGTGATGCCGATCATCATGCGGATGGAAGTGGTTTTACCGGCGCCGTTGGGGCCAAGGAGGCCGAAGATTCCGCCCTCTGGAATGCTGAAGGAGAGCTTGTCAACGGCGATGAACTCATCGAAGGCCTTGGTGACGCGATCCAGTTCCAGGGTGAAAGCCATGAGCCTCCTGTGGCCCGGCGGAGATTCTTCCGACCCCCGTATTGTGCTTAACGGCGTGGAGATTTTCAATGCGCGCTGGAGAATACGGAAAAGCGGGCGGAGGAGTTCCGGCGGAGGGGGCAGGAGAGTTGACGGGCCGGTTCATTGACCTTGGCGGCGGCGGGCTGGTAACATCAGGCTTTCCAAGCAGTTCTCCAGTTAAGCGAAGGAATTCCCGTGCGATATACCCGTCATGATCTGAAGCAGGATAAGTTTGCCGCGTCTGCCGCGGAAGCAGTACATGAAGTTGTGGAGCATCGCTCCGGAATCGTGAAGATGGTTTCGATTGTGGTGGCGCTGGCAGTGCTGGGCGGCGGCATCTTCTGGTACATGAACACGCGCGAAGAGCAGGCGACGAACGCGCTGGGACAGGCCCTGGTGAGCTACAGCGCTCCCGTGGTGCCGCCGGGAACACCGAAGGACGCGGGCGTGACGGCGTTCTACAGCGACCAGGAGCGGTTGATCGCCTCGAAGAACCTCTTCTACGCGATCAGCGACCAGTATGGCTGGACGGCTTCCGGACAGTACGCGCGCTACCTTGCGGGAGTGACGGAAAAAGAGCTGGGCAACTACAAGGTCGCGGAAGATCAACTGCGGGCGCTGACGACGATCCGCCGCAAAGAGCTGGCGGCACTGGCAAAGTATGCGCTGGCCGCGGTGTACCGCGACGAGAGCCGCGACCCGGAGGCGATCAACCTGCTGCAAACCCTGATCGAAAAGCCGAGCGTGAGCGTGCCGAAGGCGAACGCGCAGTTTGCGCTGGCCGATATCTACGTGGCAGAGCACCAGCCGGACAAGGCCAAGGTGATCTACGACGAGATTGCGAAGGATAATCCGAAGAACGCGGTGGGGCAGATTGTGAAGGCACACCAGGACGAATTGAAGTAAAACAGCAAGGAACGGATCAAACACCCCGCGCCGCAAGGTTCGGGGTTTTTCTTGCACTGACGAAGAAGGCCTGGGCGGGGAGGCAGCGGCCCGTTGTGGGAGCTCGAAAGGGCATGTGACTTTGGTGATGTGAAAGTTTGGTTGCAGGGCTTTTGTTGGAGGGGAATTCTTGCTATATTGAGCACTCCCTCCCCGGGACGCTTCGTCTGGCCAAATCACACAGGCCAGCGAAGCTGTCGTATGTTTGAGCGACGGCTGGCCTGTTCAACAGGGCACGGAGTGTTTATGCAGGAGCGCGGATTCTCACTCATCGAGTTACTCATAGTGGTTGCGATCATTCTTGTGATCTCAGCCATTGCGGTGCCAAGCTTTCTGCACAGCAAGATCGCGGCGAATGAAGCCTCGGCAGTGTATTCAATCCGCACGATCAACACGGCGCAGGTTACTTACAACACGACGTATCCGACGGTTGGGTATGCGAATACGCTGAACGAACTGGCGGCTTCGGCGTCGACGACCTCGGCGAGCTCGACCAACGCGGGGATTCTGGACTGGGTATTGGGCTGCACGTCAGCGATTTGCCCGAAGAGCGGCTACAACTTCCAACTGGCGAATGTTTCCGGGAACCCGGTCAGCACGTACAGCGTGTGGGCGACACCGATCACGCTGGGGACGACGGGATACCGCGGATTCTGCTCGGACAATATGAATCCGGTGCTGGTGGATCCGACGGGCGGCACCAATTGCACGCAGGCTTTGCAGTAGACGGGCTAAGTCCGGCGGCGAGTTGACTTTTGGGCTGCGGGTTCTTAGCTTGTAGTTGAGCCATGTCTTCCATACTTTTTGACGCACAACCTTATGATGAGTCCGCGGCGCGACGGCGACGCCTGTGGACTGCCGCGGCTGTGCTGGCGGTGATTGCCGTGGCCGCGCTGCTGTGGTTCAACCGCTTCTGGCCGGAAGAGCGGCGGGTGAACAGGTTTTTCGAGCAGTTGCAGGCGAAAAACTACGAGAGCGCTTACGGCACCTGGATGAACGACGCGGACTGGAAACAGCATCCCGACACGTACAAGCGGTACGGCTACCATGCGTTTTACCTGGACTGGGGTCCGGGCGGGGAGTGGGGTCCGATCAACAGCTACAAGATTGTGGCGGCGCAGAAGCCAAGACCCGACGCGAGCGGAGTGGTGATTGGGATTCGGGTGAACGAGCGCAAGAAATTGTGTTCGGTGCGGGTGGAGTTCAAGGACAAGACCCTGGGATTTTCGCCGGATGAGATGGTGGAGTGAGGATTTGGAATTCCGAGGTTGCAGGCCCGCCTGAAGGCGGGCCGTTTTGTTGAGGTGGGGAAAGGCAAAAGCAAGAGCAAGGACAAGAGCAAAAGCAAGGACAAGGGTCAAGAGCAAGGTCAACGGCCCCACTTCTGCCGAAAGAAGGCAGAAATGGGGCACCAAGAACAACGACCAAGCTAGTGCGCGAAGTGGGCTTTGGCTTTTTGCAGAGAGGCTTCGTGTTCAACGTTGAGGCAGGGCTGCGATTTGTCGATCTGGCGAAGGAGTCCGGTGAGGACCGCTCCGGGGCCGGCCTCGACGAACTGGGTTGCACCCTGGGCGATGAGGGCGCGCATGGAAGCCTCCCACTGGACGGCTCCGGTGACCTGGCGGACGAGTGTCTCCTTCGACTTTGCAGCGCAGGTGACGGGAGCGGCTTCGACGTTGGAGAGCACGGGGATTTGCGGGGCGTTGAAGGTAAGGGCCTGGAGATCGGCGGCGAGGCGGTCCTGGGCGGGCTGCATGAGCGAGCAATGGAAGGGCGCGCTGACGGGAAGCATGACGGCGCGCTTGGCTCCCTTGTGTTTGCAGAGTTCGGCGGCGCGCTCGACGGCCTGGGTTGATCCGCTGATGACAACCTGGCCGGGAGAATTGATGTTGGCAGGCTCGCAGACCTGTTCGGGGAATTGGGCGATGGCCTCGGCGCAGGCTTCCCGGATTTTCTCGATGGAAAGGGCGAGGATGGCGGCCATGGTTCCGACGCCGACGGGAACGGCCTCCTGCATGTACTTGCCACGGTTGCGGACGGTGCGGACAGCATCGGCAAACGAGAGGGTTCCGGCAGCAACGTGGGCGGAGTATTCGCCGAGAGAGTGTCCGGCGACGAAGCTGGGAACGATTCCGGCTTCGGCGAGCACGCGGGCGGCGGCGGTGGAGACAGTAAGGATGGCGGGCTGGGTAATCTCGGTGAGGCGAAGCTGGTCGTCCGGGCCTTCAAAGCAGAGCTTGGTGAGGTCGTAGCCGAGGGCGTCGTCAGCCTCCTGAAAGGTGCGGCGGGCGACGAGGTGATTAAAGGCGAGTTCCTTGCCCATTCCGGCGGCCTGTGAGCCCTGGCCGGGGAAGAGAAAAACGAGTCCGGGAATGCGGTTTGCCATGAAAGGGCTCCGTGCAAAAACAATCTTGTGCTGCACGAGCTGCGCGGCGAAAACCGCCGCCTGCGGACGCTCGATATGACTCCGCAGAAGATAAATGCCTGAGTTGCGGCTACGACGAAGTTAACAGTCGTGAAAGACCACGCCTACTAACAGCAAGAACAAAAGCAACAGACCCACATCTGCTAACTACGGCAGATATGGGGCACCAGTACCCGTGAAACATCTCAGACCTTTGCGGCGGCGCCAATGCGGGCGGCCTGGATCTGTTCCTCGATCTTCTGATTGAGGCCGGAGCGGGCAAAGTCGGCGGCGACTCGGATGGCATTCTTGATGGCGGTGCCGTTGGAGGAGCCGTGGCTGACGATGGCGACGCCCTTGAGTCCGAGCAGGGGCGCTCCGCCGTACTCGGAGTAATCGAGACGCTTTTTGAATTCCTTGAATGCCTGGCGCGAGAGCAGGAAGCCGACCTGACGGGTAATGGTTGCCTGCAACGATTCCTTGAGGATGGCGCGGATGGCCTCGACGAGCCCCTCACTGACCTTGAGAGCGACGTTGCCGACAAAGCCGTCACAGACGATGACGTCGGCGCGTCCGTTGTAGAGGTCGCGGCCTTCGACGTTGCCGAGGAAGTTGAGCGGCAGGGTCTTGATGAGCTGGAAGGCTTCGCGGGTAAGGTCGTTGCCCTTGGTTTCTTCTTCGCCGACGGAGAGCAGTCCGACGCGCGGATTGGCGGCGTTGGGAAAGAGTCCGCTGAAGATGGCGCGGAAGTACACGTCTCCCATGATGGCGAACTGCTGGAGATTCTGGGGCTTGCAATCGACGTTGGCGCCGACGTCCAACATGATGGTGGCGGTGTTGGCGGCGGTGGGAAAGACGGTGGCAAGAGCGGGGCGATCAACTCCGGGGAGGACGCCGAGGACCATTTTGGCGGTGACCATGGCGGCGCCGGTGTTTCCGGCGGAGACAAAGCCGGAGGCGGAGCCATCCTTGACGAGACGGAGACCGACGCGCATGGAAGAATCGCGCTTCTGCTTGACGGCGTGGGCGGCCTTCTCATCCATGCCGATAAATTCGGAGGCGTGGACGACCTCAATGGGCAAGGCGCGGGCCTCGGGATGGTGAGCGAGTTCAGCGCACACTACATCCTGCTGCCCGACGAGAAGAACCCGAACGTCGTATTGCCGCGCGGCAAGAATCGCGCCCTCGATTTCAGGCTTGGGGGCGCGGTCCGCACCCATGGCGTCGACCGCGATGGTGATTGGCATTGTCGGCGAAGGGAGGCCTAAACGGCCTTTTCAACCTCAACAATTTCACGGCCCTTGTAGTGGCCGCACTTGGCGCAGGCGCGGTGCGGGAGCTTGGCTTCGTGACAGTTGGGGCACTCGCTGACGGTGGGTGCGGTGAGGTGATCGTGAGCGCGCCGGAGAGCGGTGCGCTGCTTGGAGTGTCGCCGTTTAGGATTTGCCATGATCGACTACCTTTCAATTTCCGTGCGGCCGCAAAAGGGCCGTGAACTTGGATTCGCCCGAGGGCGCTACTGCAATTTGCTTTTCAAGTCGCCGAGGGCGGCCCAGCGTGGATCGGGCTTGCCCTGATCGCACCCGCACAGCTGCTGGTTGCGGTTGGCTCCGCACTTTGAGCAGAGGCCCTTGCAATCGTAACGGCAGAGGGTTTTGATGGGCACGGCGAGCAGAACCTGCTCACGGAGCGAATCTTCCAACTCCATGCCTTCGCCGGAGTAATACCCGATTTCAGTTTCCGCCTCGTTGATGGCCACCTCGTCGGAGCCGCGTTCGCGCTCCAGCGGGCGGTACAAGAGATCAAAAGAACGAGAGACCGGAATTTCGACCGGTTCGAGGCAACGCGCACAACTGACTTCGATCCGGCCATCGAGCTTTCCGACCAGGCGGATGTCGTCAATCGAGTGGTGGCTGCCGTGGTGCTCGCGAATCAGTTCAGCGCGCCCTTCGGTCTGAAGCGAGCCAACCTGCCGCACTTCGGAGCCGAAATCGATTTCTCCGGGCTGGAACTGGTGTTCGAATTCCAGGTTCCGGACTTCCAGATCTTGAATGCGAATCTTCATGACGCTACATACTCCCGAAGCCCAGCCCAGCCGGTGAACAACTACCGCTCCGCTTGTAAGCGAATGAGACGCAAGGGATTCGGCGGCTCGCATGGTGAGCCGAGACTGCACCCTTACTCCTGGCGGGAAACACTCCTCAGGACAGATTACAAGGATAAGGGCGCAGGGCGGGCGGTGTCAAACGCCGAGAGCGCGGAAAGGGCCGGTAGAGCGGGCTAGGGACGGTCGCGGACGACGATGGTTTCTGCAATGCGGTCATGCACGCACTGGCGGTTGTGGTGGATGAAGAACTGGAAGAAGCCGAAACCGCCCTCGAGCAACGAAGCTCCGTAGCCGAGAGTGCGCTCGACGCCCTGCCAGAGAGAGACCCTGGGGGCGGTGAGCGAGACGACGCGAATGCGGAGCAGACGCTTGCCCACGGTGAGACCGTTGGTGATCCAGAGCATGAGTCCGGCGTAGACGATGAAGAAGACAAGGTCTTCCAGCTCACGCGGATCGAACTTTATGTCGTAGTGATGATTGGCCATGTCGGCGTGGGCGAGTTTGAGGACGATGTACTGGCGGGCAAATTCGATGGGCGCGAAAAGGACGAGCACGATAAAGAAATCGACGAGGAAGGCAAGGGCCCGCTGCCAGAAGGCGGCCAGAGGGAGTCCGGCGAGGGACTGGAGGCGGGCGGTCTCATGGGCGTCAAAGAGGCGCGGGGACTTCGCGGGCTTCTGGAGGGCGTTCGAGCTTTCCATGGATGCCATGATACAGAGGCGCGGCGGATCACCAAATATGCTTGGGCGATTTTTCTTTCTGAGGCGGCTCCTCAGGGGCGGCCTTGGCGGCGGGCGCGGCCGGCGAGTGGTCACCCTGGAGCCTTTTCACCTGGTCGATGAGGTTCTCAAAGGTCCGATCGGCGGCTTTGTGGGGATTGGGTTGCGCGAACTCGGTGATGGTCCAGAGAGTGACCTGGGTTTTGGGGTCGAGGATGACGAGGGTAAGTTGCGGCTTACGGAACGAGGTTCCGTTGGAAGTGTCGCTGGGTGGCTCGGCATAACTGATCATGAAAACGAGATCGGCACTGGCCGGTGTGTTGCGCAGTTCGTACTTTCCCCAGGACTTCATGGCCGAGTAGAAGCCTACGTAGAGATCATTGGCGGAGAGGGCGGGCGCGGTGCTGCCTCCATTGGAGATGAATGCGGTCTTGGCACTGACAATCTGCGCGGGGATGGAGACGCTCTGCGCGGCGGCAAAGGGCGCGATGAGACAGATCAGCGTGGCAGCACATGATAAGAGTGCGATTCGGACAATTTGGCGCATGAGTTTCTCCTGTTCGACTGCGTGCTGTATCTATCCTACGTTTTGGGGCGGAAGAGTTGAAGCGGAATGTTCGATGCTCTCCCGGGGTGGCGGAGCAAGAACTACACCAAGGGCAAGGTCAACATACCCACTTCTGCCAACAGAAGGCAGAACTGGGGCACCGGCGAGGTTGGTTTAGTTCGCGGGAGCAGCGGCGGCGGGCGGCGCGACGAGGGCTCTTACATCGCCGACGAGGGCGGCCATGGCTTTGTCATAGTTCTTGCGCCAGGTTGACTGAAGCGCCGCGATCTCCACATGCTCGGTGACTCTCCACAAGACAATGTGTGTTTTGGGATCGAGAATCTGGAGGCGGAACTGAAGGATTGAGTTGGTACGCGCGGAGAAGAGCTGCGGAACGTCGACGGCTCCGACGGGAGCGTCAAAGCTGACTTCATAGACGAGGTCGGCGTTGGCCGGGGTGGGCGCCAGTTCGTACTTTCCCCAGGTTTTGATTCCGGCGTAGAACTCGTCGTAGGTGAGGTTGGGAATTCCAAAGGTATCGATGGTGCTTCCGCCGTTTGCGATGAAGATCTTTTGGGCGGTGAGTATTTGCGCGGGGATTGGAGCGGGAGGCGGATTCTGAGGCTTGTCAGCGGCTGCCAGAGGAGCGGCAACGGTGACGAACAAGGATGCAAAGCAAAGGATGGCTGCGCGGATGATTTTCGACATGGCGCTCTCCTGACAACACGATGGAATTGGCGGTTCGCTGACTCCAACCTGCATTGAAGCAGAATGTTGTGCGACAGGGGACGATTGTGCGTAAAGAATGGTGAAGCCGGTGCGCTACTGGCTGTGCCAGGCTTCTCCAAGCGTCTTGTAGAGGTATTCGGCGCGAGGAGGGAGCGGCGTATTTTCGAGGCCGTCTGACTTTTCGTCGGCGAGGAGCCACCAGGCGAGCGGAGCCTGGGTAATGTCAAAGCCTGCGTCGTGCATGAGGAAGAGACTGACGCGGGCGTCCTGCTCCATGAGGTGGCGCAGAATTTTCTCTCGAGTGGCCTCGCCGCCAAGCGTACTTGCGAGGCCGAGGCCGGGAACAAAAGCTCCGCCAAGTGCTCCAGCTACACTGGCCGCAGTGATGGTATGGGAAGTGGGCAGAAAGCGGTAGCTCTGTTTTTCGAGGGCGCAGGCGACGTTTTCGGCGAGAACGGCGGCGAGTTGCGAGTCATCCTGGAGGCGCTCGACGACCTGGCGAGGCACAAGGATGATGCCGTTGGGCCAGGTCTGGGCGTCATGCCACTTTGGCTGATCCACCAGCTGAAAGCGAAAATCGATGCGGGTGTCGTCGCCGGAGGCAAGCTCGCGCTGGTACTGGGGCACAAGGCGGGCTCCGATGGAATCGATACGGGCCTGCATGTCTGCGTCTTTGTAGGGTGGAATCCGGGTGGGATCGGTGCCGCGAAAGGCTCTGCTCAAGCCACTTTGTTTTGCACCCGGATCGACAGCGGCGGGATCGTGCTCGGTTCGGGAGCGGAGCTTGTCTTCGTCGTTGCTGATGGAGTTTGGCCGAAAGCCGACCTTGTCGGCGAGCACCACGCCATCGGGGCGGCGCTTGCCACTGAAGGTGATCCAGACATTGGTATGGAAGGCTGAAGCTGGGTCCAGCGGTGGGGCAAAAGTTGGAAGCACGGCAGCGGGGATGAGGACGCGATAGCCATCGGCGCGCAGCAGATGATCACCGGCGGTGGGCGGATCTAAAACGGCATCAACGATGGCCGAGCCTGCAATCCTGGCGTTTTGCGGCGCTTCGAGTTCGATGCGCGCGGCGGTGATGGCGTGCGGTTTGCGGTCGTGATTGCCGAGGATTTTCAGGTGCTGCCCCAAGTAGGGCTTGAATTCACTCGGCAAGATTTTGGAATGCGAATGCGCGGCCCTGGAGAGAATGCGAGTCTTGTCAGTGAGCAGAACATGAGTGCCGTTGACGTCGAAGTTCGCGGAGTCGACGCGCGTGACATATCCGGCGAGAACGGGTACGTCCGCCTCCTGGGCAAGAGACGGGAGTGCGGCGAGCAGGATAAGAGCAGGGATGAGCAGATGAAATCGCATTTCGCCGAAGTGTAAATGCAGTGTCTCTGGCCGTCAACGGAAAGAGCGCCGCTTGCGCGAAGGCGAAGTTAGGCTGAGACTGTTGCCATGCTGAAGGTTGGATTGACGGGCGGGATTGCCTGCGGGAAGTCGACGGTGCTGGCGATGTTTGCCGGACTGGGGGCGCACACGCTGCGGGCCGACGCGGTGGCGCATCAGTTGATGGCCGCGGGCGAGCCGATGTATGAGCGCATTGTGGAGGCGTTCGGCACGGAGATTCTTGCGATGGACGGATCGATTGCGAGGCCGAAGCTGGCGGCAAAGGCCTTCCCTGCCCGCATCGCGGAGCTGAACGCGATTGTGCATCCGGCGGTGCTGGACTTTGAAGACGAGTGGATGCGGAAGGTGGGAGAGAGCGATCCGGCGGGAGTGGCAATGTGCGAAGCGGCACTGCTGATTGAGGCCGGAGGACTGCCCCGGTACGACCGCCTGATTGTGGTGACCTGCACGCTGGAGCAGAAGATTGCACGCTTTGCCGAACGCAGCGGAATGAGCGCGGAAGCGGCCGCAGCGGAGGTTGCGCGGCGGATGGCGGCGCAGATGCCCGAAGCCGATAAAGCCAGGATGGCGGATTATGTGATCGACAACAGCGGGAGCCGGGGAGAAGCGGAAGAGCGGGTGAAGGAGATTTGGAGGGAGCTGGTGGTGGCGGCGCGGTAGGGGTTCGAGGTTTCAAAGTTTCAAGGTCTCAAAGTTTCGCAGGTTAAGAGCAAGGGCAAAGCTAAAGTCAAAGTCAAAGTCAAAGTCAAAATCAAACTCCCCGCCCTAACCAACAGAAGGTTAGGACGGGGCACCCTGAAGTTTTTCTGTGCTGCGAAGTGCTGGGGCCGTGCCGAGTGGTTAGAGGGTGCGCTTGAAGAGAGGGACGGAGATGGCGAGGCTGATGAGGCCAAAGAGGGTGAGGTACATGAGATCGTGCGAGACGGCCACCCATGAGGCTTCCTTGAGCAGAGTGGCTTTGAGGCCGTGGACGGCGTAGCTGAAGGGGTCCACGTAGGAGATGACCTGGAGCCACTTGGGAAATGCCTGCACGGGATAGATTGCGCCGCTGGGAAAATACAGCAGGGTGTTGAGAATTCCGAACATGGCGCGGGGGACGAGCGGGTCTTCGACGCGAACCATGAGCAAGAACATCATTCCATTGAAGGCGAACGAGGTGGCGCAGATGAGGAGGAACCACTGCGCGACTCTTGAGGGCTGAAAAGACGAACCGAGTCCGGCGATGAGCGAGCCGAGGATGGTGAGGGTGCATCCGGCCATGATGGCCTTGAAGGCTCCGGCGAGGTTGAGACCAAGGACCATTTCGAGGGCGGTGATGGGAGTGACGAGGTATCCCTCATGCACGCCGCGGGCTTTGTCATCGATATACAACATTCCGCCGCCGATCATGACAGAGACGAACATGGCGAGGGTGATGGAGCCGGGCAACAGGTACTTGAGATATTCGACGTAGGGGTAGAGCTCGACGATCTGGAGGGCGACTCCAGTGGTGACGCGCTGGGCGGAGGCATCGGGCTGATTGAGGCTGGTGACGAGCTCCTGCATCTTGTCCTCCATGGAGGTGGACATGAACTGGTCACTGTTATCAACGACCATGCCGAGCTGGGGATTTTCTCCGGCATAGAAGCGGCGCGAGAACTGGGGCGGAATGATGAGCGCGCCTTCGAGGCGTCCCTGGCGCACATCCTCGCGGGCGCGGACCTCGTCGGTGTACGGGATGGCGACGAAGGTGCGGACGTTGGCTTCGACGGAGCGGAAGGCCTCATAGATGCGGACGGCCTGGACGCCATGATCCTCATCGACGATGGCGACGCGGGCATCGCGGATTTTGCCGCCGAAGGCGTTGCCGAGAATGATGAGCTGGACGAGCGGCATGATCATGGCGGTGACCATGAGCGTGGGCGAGCGGAAGAACTTGCGCATCTCGCGCTCGATGATGGCGAACATTCTGTTCATGGCTGCATTCCTGGGCGCGGCGGCATGACGTAGCCGAAAGCCTTGACCTGCTCGTCACGAAGCTGACGGCCAGTGTAATGGACGAAGACATCGTCGAGCGAGGTGTTCTGCACGCTGAGGGTTTTGATCTCGACATTGGCACGCACGGCAAGTTCGACGAGGCCGGTGGTGGTTTGCGAGCCGGTAGAGGTCAACATGCGGAACATGCTGCCGCCCTCGTCCTGCACGCTCTCCACGCCGGGAAGCGCGCGAAGCAGGTCGAGCCATCCGGCGGGAGGCCTGGCGAACTGGGCCTCGACGACGTTGTTGCCGGGCACGCTGGCTTTGAGGGCCGCGGGCGAATCGAGGGCGACGAGATTGCCGTGATCGACGATGGCAATGCGGTCACAGAGGCGGTCGGCTTCATCCATGTAGTGGGTAGTGATGAGGATGGTGAGCTGGCGGCGGCTCTTGAGGGTGTTGAGCATTTCCCAGACGGCAACGCGGGAGACGGGATCGAGTCCGGTGGTGGGCTCATCAAGAAAGAAGATGCGCGGATTGTGGACGAGGCCGCGGGCGATCTCGGCGCGGCGGCGCATTCCGCCGGAGAGCGTTTTTACCTGGGCGTCGCGCCACTTGACGAGATCGACGGCTTCGAGCAGTTCGTTGATGTTGCGCTCGCGCTCGGCGCGGGGAACGCCGTAGAGCTTGGCATAAATACTCATATTCTCAGCGATGGTGAGGTCGATGTCGCTGGTCATGGCCTGGGGGATGACACCCATGGTGCGGCGGGCGGCGTCGGCGTTTTCGCTGACATCGTATCCGGCGATGAAGGCCTTGCCGCTGGTGATGGGGATGAGGGTGGTCATCATGCGGATGAGGGTGCTTTTGCCGGCGCCGTTGGGACCGAGGAGGCCGAAGATTTCGCCGTCCTTGACGTCAAAGGTGACGCCCTTGACGGCCTCGAAGTCGCCGTACTTCTTGACGATGTTTTCGACGGCGATGGCCTGGCCTTCATGGCCGGCGTGGACTCCCCTGGTGCGGCTGAGAATGCTCATGCGAAAGCGCTCCGTTACTTGCCGCCGAAGAGGCGCTGGGAAAGAAGAACTTCGGCGGTCATGCCGGGGACGTAGGTTTCGCGCGGATTTTCGATGAGCAGTTTGAGGCGCACGGTGCGGATATCGCGCTTGGAGCGGCTGACGTCGCGCTGGGTGGCGAAGTCGGTTTCAGCGGCCTTGGCGATGACCTTGCCGGAGACGAGTTCTCCGGCGGGCATACGGACCTGGAGGGTGTCACCGAGTTTGACGGCCTGCTGCTGGGTTTCCGGGATGGAGGCGTAGACCCAGGTCTGGGTGAGATCGACGATGGTGACGATGGGAGTGCCGACGTTGACGACTTCGCCCTCGCGGGCGGCGCGGACGCTGACGGTTCCGGTGACCGGGGAGAAGACCTTGGTGTAACCGATGCGGACTTCGGCCTCCTGGAGCTTGGCGTTGGCGGAATCCATCTGGCCCTGGGTGGCGGCGATGTTGCTCTGAGCGGCGGCGGCCTGGTTGATGCGCGCCTGCATGGTGGTGAGAGTGGCACGGGCGGCGATGACCTGCTCACGATTGGCGCGGACGCGGGCCTGGTTGGCAGCGAGAGTCTGGACGGCGCGGTCACGGTCCTGCTGGCTGGCTACGCCCTGTGCGGCGAGGGCAACGGTGCGGTTGGTGTCGAGCTCCTGCTGGCGGGCATTGGCTTCACTCTCTTCGAGCGCGGCCTTGGCGGCGGCGAGCGAGGCAGAGGCATTCTTGACCTGAGCGTCGGTTTCGCCATGGGTGCTGGCGTAGGATTCACCGCTCTGGCGCACCTGGTGGCGAAGGCTGTCAAGGGTGGCGCGAGCGGAGTCACGCTCGGCTGCGAGATCCTGATTGTCGATCTGGGCGACGAGGTCTCCCTGCTTGACGGCCTGTCCTTCGTCGACGAGAAGTCGCTCGACGCGTCCGGCGACCTTGCTGCTGACGATGACCTGGTTGGCATCGACGGTGCCGATGAGAACGACCTCCGAGGTGCCGCGGGTGGAGTAGAAATAAAAGCCAAGCGAGAGGAGAAAGACCACTCCGAGCATGGCGAAGACACGATATTTAGGATTCATACGTTGGCGGTATTCCTTCCGTCACCTGCAAACATAAAGCAAGGGAGAGGCCGCGGGAAAGCCCGACCTGGCGGCAGCGGGTTTTAATTGAGTGAATTCTTAAGGGCGGGGGGACGGTGAAGGGCAGAGGCAAGAATAAGAGCAAAGGCAAGAACAACTACAACAGACCCGCTTCTGCCAAAGGATGACAGAAATGGGCACCTGCACCTGTGCTTCCCGACAGAGCGTGGAACTTGGGCGGCGGCTTACGGATAAGCGGATCAGATGGAGCGCAGAGTGATGCTGCCATCCGAGGTATGGACACGGAGGGCGGGGCCTCCGCCGTGAAGTTTGCCGCGCACGCGATTTTTTTCGACGCGGCCGGAGACCTCGACGGGAAGCTGGAGGTCGATGTGGCCGTCGCTGGTCCAGGCATCGATGGAGGCGGGAAGGTCATCGGGCAGGCGGAGGGTGATGGAGCCGTCGGAGGTACGCAGGTTCCAGTCGCCATTCATGCGTGAGCCCTTCCAGACGTCGGCGTTGACGTGGCCGTCACTGCTGTTGAGGTCGAGGAGGTCGAAGCGGCCTCCGACCTCGATGGAGCCGTCAGAGGTGCGGGCGCGCAGCGAACCCTCGAAGTTATCGACGCGGATGGAGCCGTCCGAGGTGACGAGACGAGCCTCGCTTTTGACGCCGGAGACCTGCAAGCCGCCGTCAGAGGAGGAGAGATCGAGGGCGGTGGAGAATGGCACGCTGACCTCGACGCGGACGGAGCGCTCGGAGAAATTGAAGTGGATGTAGTGTTGGGGAATCTTGACCTCGATGGAGACGGCGTCGCCGCTCTGCACCGCGTTTACGGTGATCTCGCCGGGACCGATATGTCTGCCATCGGCGATGACACGGGCGGAGATGGTGTTGCCGGAGACGCCATGCACTTCAATGCGAGCATCGTTGGTGAGAACGCGAAGCTGGGGATGCGCCGCGACGGTGAAATCGCGTTTCCACTCCTCGGCGGAGACTGAGACGGCTACGAGCAGCAGGATGGCGAGGCACAAGAATTTGAGCTTCATTTTGAGCTTCATGGAGATAGACCTCCGGGCGGCCGGGAGAGGCCACGTAAAGGAGGTTACGCAGGGAGAGCGGGGAAAGTTCCAGAGGAGGAGGCTGAGAGGGCCATGGAGCGGCGCGCGGGATGCAAGGCAGAACGCCCGGCGCTGCCCCACATTCGCCAAAGGATGGCGGATGTGGGGCGCGGCGCGGAGTTAATCCTTGGTGTACTGGTTGCGCTTTTTGTCGGCGTGGCGCTCGAGGGCAAGCTGGATGAGGCGGTCGATGAGGGCGGGATACTCGATGCCAGTGGCGGCCCAGAGCTTGGGATACATGCTGATGGCGGTGAAGCCGGGCATGGTGTTTACCTCGTTGAGGTAAAAGTGTCCGGTGATGGGGTCCATGAGGAAATCGACGCGGGCGAGGCCGGAGCATTCGACGCTTTGGAAGGCGCGGATTGCCATCTCCTGAATTTGCCGGACCTGGGTGTGGTCGAGGCGGGCGGGAATGAGCAGCTCGGAGCCGGAGTCGATGTACTTGGCGTTGTAATCGTAAAACTCTTTGAAAGGGATGATTTCGCCGCAGATGGAGGCGATGGGCTCATCATTGCCGAGGACGGCGCACTCGATTTCACGGGCCTTGTGGCGCTTGCCTCCGACACCCTGCTCGATGATGATTTTGCGGTCAAACTTGGCGGCTTCATTCATGGCGGCGGGCAGTTCGGTGGCGTCGTGCGCCTTGCTGATGCCGACGGAGCTGCCAAGATTTGCGGGCTTCACGAAGACCGGATACTTGAGGGCGGAATCCACCGCTTTCTCGATCTTCTTAGGCTGACGCTCCCACTCGGAGCGAAGCACGGTGAGGTGCTTGACGAGGGGCAGGCGGGAGTCGCAGAAGAGGCGCTTCATGATGTCCTTGTCCATGCCGGCGGCAGAGCCAAGAACTCCAGAACCGACGTAGGGAATGTCGGCGAGTTCGAGCAGGCCCTGCATGGTTCCGTCTTCGCCAAAGGTTCCGTGAAGGACGGGAAAGATGACATCGACGGCGATGGCCTTGGGAGCCTCGTGATTGCGCGGCGTCTCAAAGGGCACGATGGAAGCGGCGGAGGGAGCCGGAGGAACGAGCACGGCTTCGCCCTTGGCAAGGACGGCGGCAGAGCTTTTGGCGCGCGAGTGGACGAACTCACCCTTGATCAACTGCTCGGCGTGCTCGGCGGTGAGCCAGAGACCCTGCTTGGTGATTCCAATGGGAACAACATCGTACTTAGTACGATCGATGGCCTGCATGACCGATGCGGCGGAGAGCAGGGAGACTTCATGTTCGCCGCTGCGCCCGCCAAACAGAACGCCTACACGGAGTTTCTTGACTGTCATAAGGGTGGTGCTTCCTTGTGCGGTTCCATATTTGATTATAAGGGCTGACGGGAGCTACGTTTGGCGCGAGAGGCAGAAGAGGCAAAGATTGCGGGAAAAAACGGGATGAAAAAGCAGGTGCGGGAAGGGATGGGAGTGGGCATGGGTGGGGAGAAGAGCAAAGGCAAAGGCAAAGGCAACTGCAACAGCAACAGCAAGAACAAGGGCAACTGACCCACATCTGCCAAAACAGGGCAGATATGGGGCACCAAAACAAATCCCAAGCTGCCAACTGGGCAGATATGGGTACCAGAAACAGACCCATATCTGCGAGAGGCGGGTTAGAGAATCTTTTTGCCGAAGGCAGAGCTGGCGAGTTCGACGGCGAGCTCGGCGGTGCGGTTGTATTCGTCGATGACAGGATTGACCTCGACGATATCCATGGAAGTCATGCGGCCGTGGTCGGCGATGATCTCCATGGCGAGGTGGGCCTCGCGATAGGTTGCGCCGCCCGGGACGCGGGTGCCGACGCCGGGAGCGTCCTCGGGATCGACCCAATCCATATCGAGCGAGATGTGATAGCCGACGGTGCCGCGTCCGGCCATGCGGAGAGCTTCTTCCATGACGGTGCGCATGCCGCGCTCGTCGATGTCACGCATGGTGAAGACTTCGATTCCGGTGCGGCGGATGTTTTCCTTCTCGGCCATGTCCACGTCACGGATGCCGACGAGGACGCAGTTTTCCGGGCGGATTTTGGGCGCCCAGTCATAGAGGTTGGCGAGCGGGTCAAGGCCGTTGAGGCCCATGAGCGCTCCGAGCGGCATGCCGTGGACGTTGCCCGAGGGCGAGGTTTCCGGGGTGTTGATATCGGAGTGGGCGTCGATCCAGATGAGGCCGATGTGCTGACCCTCGCGGCGGTAGTACTCGGCAACACCGCTGACAGAGCCGGCTGCGATGGAGTGATCTCCGCCGATGGAGAGGGGAATTTTATCCTGCTCAAGGGCGTGCAGGACTTCTTCGGCGAGTTTGGTGCAGGTGGCGGTGATCTCACGCATGTAGCGGGCGTGAGGGTCGCCGAACTGCTTTTGCTCGGGAATGATGACGCCGATGTTGCCGGAATCCTCGACCACGTGGCCGAGCGACTCGAGTTTGGCGTCGAGTCCGGCGACGCGGACGGCCGAGGGGCCCATATCCACTCCGCGGCGCTGCTGGCCGAGATCGAGAGGGACGCCGATGACAAGGATGTGTTTCTTGATTACGTCTGCGAAGGATGCGGGAATGCTGACCATACGGAATCCGATTGATTGACCAGGGGCGCGGCCCCGGTTCCTTTTTTCTGGCTGCCGGTGCGGCACTCGGCCGCCCGGGTTGATGTCAGGCTGCTGCGTCCCAGGCTGACGCCGGAACGATCTGGCGCGAAGCTGGGGCGCAGCGACCTTCTACTCAGATGCGCTGCTGGCCGATGACGGACAGCCTTAGGGATACATGCGATTCAACATGCGTGGGAACGGAATGGTTTCACGCACATGGTCGAGCTTGCAGATCCAGGCGACGGCGCGCTCCAGGCCCATACCGAAGCCGGAGTGGGGGACGCCGCCGTACTTGCGCAGATCGAGATACCACTGGAAGGCGTCTTCGGGCAGCTCATGCTGCTGAATGCGCTCCAGGAGGCGCTCATAGGAGCCCATGCGCTGCGATCCGCCGATGATTTCGCCGTAGCCCTCGGGGGCGAGAACGTCCACGCAGAGAGCCTTGGAGAGGTCGTCCGGGTCGGGCTCCATGTAGAAAGCCTTCACTGCCGAAGGATAGCGGTGGATCATGACGGGACGATCAAATTTGGATGAAATGTACGTCTCATCGGGCGATCCGAAGTCATTGCCGTACTCGAACTTCGCTTCCAGCTCGCCCTTGGCGAAGCCTTCGTCGAGCATCTTGACGGCGTCATCGTAGGAGAGGCGGGGGAACGGGGCTTCGATTTTTTCGAGGGGCGCGAGGTCGCGTCCGATGACGCTGAGTTCGTGGCGGCGCGTCTCCAGCACGCGCTTGACGATGAAGGTGATGAAGTCTTCGGCGAGCTTCATGATGTCGTCCAGAGTGGCGTAGGCGACTTCAGGCTCGATCATCCAGAACTCGGTGAGGTGGCGGCGGGTCTTGGACTTTTCAGCGCGGAAGGTGGGTCCGAAGCTGTAAACCTTGCCGAGCGCCATGGCCGTGGCTTCGATGTAAAGCTGCCCGGACTGGGTGAGGTAGGCCTGCTCCTCGAAGTAATCGACGGGGAAGAGCGTGCTGGTGCCTTCACAGGCGGCGGGAGTGAGGATGGGCGGATCGGTGCGGGTGAAGTCGCGCGAATAGAAGAAGTCGTGCATGGCGCGCTCGATCTCCGAGCGGATACGCAGGATGGCGACCTGGCGCGGCGAGCGCAGCCAGAGGTGGCGATGCTCCATGAGGAACTCGACGCCGTGATCCTTGAGGGAGATGGGATAGGGGGTGTCTTCGGAGACGCGCTGGACGACATCGACGGAGGCGAGATCGAGCTCGAAGCCTCCGGGGGCGCGCTTATCGGCGCGAACCTTGCCGTGGATGATGACGCTGGACTCCTGGGTGAGTCCCTTGACGGTCTCAAAGATCTCGGGGGCGACGGCGTTCTTGGCCATCACGCCCTGAACGAGTCCGGTGCCGTCACGGAAGATGGGGAAGAGCAGCTTGCCGCTCTCGCGCAGGTTGTAGAGCCAGCCGCGCAGGGTTACATCCTGGCCTTCAAACTGGCCGAGGTGTTCGATGGTGGTAATGGGCGCCATGAGGTGCTTCCTAAAAGGCCAGCGCGCGAAGAATTGCACGGCAGTGGAGCAGAACCGGGCAGCGCGAGGCGTAACAACGAATTGGTAACAAGGAATTGTAAGCCGGGGAGCGGTGAGATGGGTAGGGCGGAGCAAAACGGCACGGAGGAGACGCGGCAAAAGGCCCTAAACTGGCAACCGCGACCGCGAATTCTGAATCCATCTGGGTTCGGTTTACCACAACTTGAGATTGGAGTTTACTATGGCAATTCGCGACATGCTGCTGCCGGAGTTCGATCAGGAGATGGCCAACACAAGGAAGATGCTGGAACGCATTCCGGAAGACCGGTTCAGCTTTCAGCCGCACGAGAAGTCCTGGAAGGTGAACCGGCTGGCGGGCCACCTGGTGGACATGACGGGATGGGTGGGGGGCACGATGCAGGTGGAGGTCCTGGAGATGGAGCCGGGACAATACCAGCCCTTTGAGCCGACCACTCGGAAGGCAATGCTGGAGCGCTTCGACAAGAACGTGAGCGAGGCACGGGCGGCGCTTGCCGACGCCACGGACGAGCAACTGGGCGTGGTGTGGACGATGATATGGGGCGGCAAGAAAGTGATGTCGATGCCGCGCATCGCCGTGCTGCGGACCGTGATCATGAACCACTCGATCCATCATCGGGCGCAGCTTGGGATGTATCTGCGGATGATGAACGTTGCGGTGCCGGGCATGTATGGGCCTTCGGCTGACGAGCCGCAGTTTGGGATGGAAGAGAAGGCGGCGTAGGCAACTTGACCGCGAGAGAGGCGGGGCATCGGCAGAAGTGCCTCTTGGGCGTCGCGGGATATTTGAGCCGCGCAGGGGTTCCTCGCTGCGCTCGGAATGACACCCTAAGAACAAAGGCAGGCGCAAAAACAAGATCGACACCTCAACCAGGTTGGTTGGCTCTGGAGCGATCTAGGCGGGTTTGCGGGCGGCGATGACGCGGGGGATTCCGGCGAGGTCGGGGATGGAGTGGACGTTGTGCCATCCGGCGAGCAGGGCCATGACGGCCTGCGACTGGGAGTAGCCGATCTCCATGAGGAGCCAGCCGCCGGGACGGAGCGCCGCGAAGGACTGCGGGATGAGCCGGCGGATGATGTCGAGACCTTCGTCTCCGGCGAAGAGGGCGAGGTGCGGCTCGTAGTGCTTGACCACGTCCTGCAGCTTGTCGGCCTCGTTGAGTCCGACGTAGGGAGGATTGGAGACGACGAAGTCGAAGGTGGCGTCGCGCGGGATGCCGGCGAGAACGTCGCTCAAGGCGAAGTGGACGCGGGCGTTGAGGCGCTGGGCGTTGCGGCGGGCGACGTCGAGAGCCTCGGGCGAGAGATCGATGGCGTGGACTTCGGCATGGGGGAGCTCGCGGGCGAGGGTGACGGCAATGGCTCCCGATCCGGTGCCAACGTCGATGATCTTGAGGCATGGGCCGAGCGAAAAGTGGCGGACGAGATCGAGGACGGTCTCAATGAGGTGCTCGGTCTCCGGGCGCGGGATGAGCACGGCGGGGGAGACGAGAAAGTCGGCGCGCCAGAACTCCTGGTGTCCGGTGAGGTACTGCAAGGGCTCTCCGGAGGCGCGGCGGGCGATGAGCTGGTCGTACTGCGTTTGCTCGGCGGAGGTCAGCTCGCGCTCGGGGTGGGAGTAGAGGTGGGGGCGGTCACACTCCAGCACATGAAAGATGAGGGCTTCGGCGCTGATGCGCGGCTCGGGGATTGCTGCGGCTTCGAGTTGGGCGATGGCCGCGTGGAGGGCCTGGCGGAGTTGCACGGAATCATTGTACGGCGAAGGGAGTGACAGCTCCCAGAGTTGGAACTAGACAAAAAGCGTCAACTCCGGACCACCCTGTTCACCACATTCGCCAAAGGAAGGCGGATGTGGGCCGCCTGTTTAGCGGTGAATGTGAAGGGCGAGGGTTATACGTGGACCGATTCGCCCTTGAGCTTTTCCGACTGGAAGTGGGTGATGAGGGCATCGACGAAGGGCTGGAGCTTGCCTTCCATCACCTGGTCAAGCTGGTGGACGGTGAGGCCGATGCGGTGGTCGCTGACGCGGTTCTGGGGGAAGTTGTAGGTGCGGATCTTCTCGCTGCGGTCGCCGGAGCCGACCTGGGAGCGGCGCTCCTTGGCGAGAGCTTCCTGCTGCTTGGACTGCTCGAGTTCGTAGAGGCGGGAGCGCAGGACACGCATCCCTTTTTCGCGGTTCTTGATCTGCGACTTTTCATCCTGGCAACTGACCACGGTCATGGTGGGCAGGTGGGTGATGCGCACGGCCGAGTAGGTGGTGTTGACGGACTGTCCGCCGGGACCGGAGGAGCAGAAGGTATCGATGCGAATGTCTTTGGCTTCGATCTTGATGTCCACGTCTTCGGCCTCGGGTAGGACGGCGACGGTGACGGCCGAGGTGTGGACGCGGCCCTGGGTTTCCGTGTCCGGCACGCGCTGCACGCGGTGGACTCCGCTCTCGTATTTCAGCTGCGAGTAGACGCGCTTGCCTTCGATGATGGCGATGACTTCCTTGAGGCCGCCGACGGAGGAATCCGAGCTGGAGAGAACTTCGACCTTCCAGTGGCGGGACTCGGCGTAGCGCATGTACATGCGGAAGATTTCAGCGGCGAAGAGGGTGGCTTCGTCGCCTCCGGTGCCGGCGCGGATTTCAAGGACGATATTCTTTTCGTCGTTGGGATCCTTGGGGAGAAGAAGAACTTTGAGCTCTTCCACGGAGGTGGCGAGCTGCGCTTCGAGGGTTTGCAGCTCCTCCTGGGTGAGGGCAATCATCTCGGGATCGGTTTCGCCTTCGAGCATGGAGCGGGAGTCATCGATGCCGGCCTTGAGCTTCTTGTACTCCTGGTACTTCTCGACGATGGGAGCGATCTCGCCCTGTGCCTTGGCGGTCTTCTGGTAGTTGGCCGAGTCGTTGACGATCTCGGGAGACGAGAGGGCGGTGTTGAGTTCCTGGAAGCGCGCCTCGATCTGATCTAAGCGGTCAAACATGATGGTCCTGAACTTTCAGGCCGTGCGGGAGAGACACGCGCAGCCGGGAAATTGAATTGGGATGAAGCAATACGGGAGCAGAGGGCGGCAGGCGCCGCTAGAGGTGAAGCTGCGAGGCGCGCGCCGAGATGTTTGCGGTGATGATCATGCGGAAGTTCATCAGGCGATAACCAGTTCCCCGCCCTGCTGCTGCTCAAGCTCCATGGCGTGATTGAGGGCGACGATGGCGCACTCGACCTGGGTATCATCGGGCGGCTGGGTGGTGATGCGCTGGAGCCAGAGTCCGGGCAAGGTCATCAGGGCAAAGAGCGAAGAACGCTTTTTGGCGGCGTAGCGGATGATCTCGTAGGAGCCGCCGGCGATGACGGGAAGCAGGACGATGCGCGAGAGGAAGCCCATCCAGAATCCATGCACGGGAACCAGGGCGTAAACAGCGATGGAGATGATCATGACGGTCATCAGGAAGCTGGTGCCGCAGCGCGGATGGAAGGTGGAGTAGCGCTGAACGTTCTCCGCCGTGAGGGGATCGTGATTCTCATAGGCGAAGACAGTTTTGTGCTCGGCTCCATGGTACTGGTAGACGCGGCGAATATCCTGCCAGCGCGAAGTGAGCCAGATGAAGCCCAGGAAGATGGCAAGACGTATGACGCCCTCGACGAGGGCGAAGAGCACGGAATTGCCGGTCTGCGGAAAACGGTGATGAAGCGAGCGCGCCGCGGCAAAGGGCAAGAACTTGTACATGAAGATGAAGAATCCGAGGGAGAGCGCGATGTTGAAGGCGGCAACCCAGCCATTCATCTCGAGCTTCTCTCCGCTGGCAGTTTTTTCGTCTTCGAGGGCGACGTCGGCGGAATAGCGCAGGGCTTTGAAGCCGAGCACCATGGCAGAGCCGAGGGTGACGATTCCACGGATGAAGGGCCATGCCTTCCATGGGCTTTTGTCGCTGGGGCGGGCGATTGGCTCGGAGTGGATGGCGAGCTCTCCATCGGGCTTGCGGATGGCGATGCCCCAGGCATGGGGAGCGCGCATCATGACGCCTTCGAGCACGGCCTGACCGCCGACAAGAGTTTCCTCGGCGCTCTCCAGGGCGAGCGAAAGCTGCAAGGCGGTATGGAAGCGCAGATGGGAGCGGAGAGACTTCATGTCTATTAGACGCGCGAAAAGGAAGGAAGATACAGAGAGTGACTTCCTAGACAAGGGTAAGACGGGCGGGAGCGGGCTGTCAAACGGCGGGTGAGGGCGACTCATTGGCCGAATGGAGCGCGGCAGGGGTGGTGGTTGCGAGACAGACGCGGTTGCGGCCGCCTTCCTTCGCCTCATAGAGGGCACTGTCGGCGGCGCGGACGATGTCGTCACGGGTGATGCCGTTGGCGGGAAACTCGGAAACGCCGACACTGACGGTGACGGGGTAAGGAACTCCGGGGAAGTGAGCGTTCGCAACGGCGCGGCGGAGCTTGTTGGCGACGGCGGCGGCGCTGGCTCCCTGAGTTGCCGGCAGAACGACGGCGAACTCTTCTCCTCCGTAACGGCAGACGACATCGACCTTGCGCAGGTGGCGGACGAAGACGGAGGAAACCGCGCGCAGGACATCATCGCCGAGCATGTGGCCGAAGTCGTCGTTGATCTTCTTGAAGTGGTCGAGATCGATCATGAGGACGCTGACGCCTCCACCATAACGGGCGGCGCGGGTGACTTCATCGACGAGACGGGATTCAAAGTAGCGGCGGTTGAATACGCCGGTGAGGCCGTCGCGGTAGGCGAGCTGGCGGACGCGGTCGACATAACGGGCGTTCTGAGTCGCGGTGGCGAGGATGTCGGCAACGGACTCCAACGCCTGAATGTCATTGGGATGGAAGGCGTTGTCGCGCGAGGTGGCACAGATGAGCAAGCCGATTTTTTCGCCAAAAGAGACGAGCGGGAGGCAGACTTCGGCGCGGCTGGAGGCAAAACAGGCGGCCGGGCATTGCGAGGGGTCGCCACAGTAGGGACTGTGCCCCTCGTCATGCAAGGTGCAGGAGTTTCCGTGAGGAAGCACCTCTCCGATCTTCAGACGCGCGGGCAGGGTTCCCTGCTGGGCGCGGAGGACGAGCTCGCCGTCTTCATCGCAAAGAAAAATGGAAACCGACTCGACGGGAAATGACTGGGGAAGCTGGGTACAGAGGCGGTCGAGGAGTTCCTTGAGATCGAGTTCGACGGTGGTGCGCTTGGCGATGGCGTTGATGGCTTCCAACTGGGCAGCGCGGCGCTGAAGCTGCGAGTACAGCTTGGCGTTCTGCAATCCGATTGAGGCCTGGGTGGCAAAAAGAGTGAGCAGATCCACCGTCTCATTGTCGAAAAACGCGGGCTCGTCGCTCTGGCAGTCGAGGACGCCGACGACTTCATCACGCACCATGAGGGGTATGGCAAGCTCGGAGCGCGTGCTGGGAACTTTGTTGATGTAGCGGGAGTCGGTGGTTACATCCGGGGAATAGATGGGACGGCGCGCTTTGGCGGCAGCTCCGGTGACGCCCTTTCCAAAGGGAACCGAGAAATCACTGGGTAAATCGCACTCGCCGAAGTGAGCGCGAATCAGCAGGTTCTGAGATGCGTCATCGAAGAGCATGATGCTGCCATGCTGGAGGTGAAAATAATCGCGGACAATGGCAAGAACCTGATTGAGGACTTCGTCGAGGTCAAAGGTGGACAGCACCGCCTGACTGGCGTCGTAGAGTATGGCAACCCGTTGCATAGTGGCCCCTGGTAACGACGATGTCGGGGGAGTGACCGAACCGGATTATTCTACATTACCTTTGGCCGCGCACGGATTTTTTGTAACGGTCCCACAACTCCAGTATCCCCAATATGACCAGGCAGAACCAGAAGTCCACGACCAGGCCCAGATCGAAACCGGCAGTGTTATGACGCGCGGCGGGAGGGAGAAAACGCGAGCAGGCGGAGTACACGAGGTTGCCAATCAACACGGCCGCCAACGATCTCCAGAAGTTCGCTGACATGGAATATTGGACACCGCGCGGAGAAGAAAAGTTGGCAGCGGCGAGAACGGGAACAGGAAATCGAAAGACCGGGATGCGATACCATGCGAGGGATGCTGGAACTGCAAACGGAAGTCCAGTTTTTGAAGGGGATTGGCCCGCGGGTGGCAGAGACACTGGCCACCAAGGGAATTCGCACGCTGGAAGACCTGCTGTACTACCTTCCGTTCCGTTACGAAGACCGCATCAATCCGCGCAGCATTGAAGAGCTGAAACCGGGGGAGATGGCTTCGGTAATTGCCGAGGTGCGCGGCAGTGGACTGTTCAAGACCAAGCGTATGCCGGTCTTTGAGATGACAGCCGGACAGGGGCGGAGCAAGCTGAAATGCCTGTGGTTCCGAGGCGGCTACCTGGAGGGCAGGTTCAAACCCGGTGCGCTGGTTGCGCTCTATGGAAAGGTTGAGTTCTCGACCTTCGGGCGGGGCGGGTTGCAGATGTTGCAGCCGCAGTTTGAGATTCTGCACGAAGCGGCGGCGGAGGGTGAAGCCGCGCCGGAGAGCGAAGAGCAGAAGCACTTTGAGTCGCTGGAGATCGGGCGCATTGTGCCGATTTACGAGGCTGCGGGAAAGCTCAACGCGCGCTGGTTCCGGCGGGCGATCCGGATGGCGCTGGAGCAGATGCCGGAGGAGGTTTCCGACGCGATTCCGGGAGCGATCCGCACGCGGCTGGGACTGATTCCACGGGCCGAAGCCTTCTGGCACGCGCATTGGCCGGACGCAGGGGAGAGCTTTGGCGACTTGCAGGCGGCACGAACTCCGGCGCACCAGCGACTGATCTTTGAGGAGCTGTTCTTCCTGGAACTGGGCCTGGAACTGAAGCGGCGCAAGGCACGGATGCAGCCGGGAATCGAGTTTGGAATCAACCCACAGGTGCGGGCGGCGTTGAAGCGCGTGCTGCCGTTTCATCCCACGGAGGCGCAGAAGCGGGTATTGAAGGAGATTGCCGGAGACATGGCGCACGGTTCTCCGATGCGGCGGCTGCTGCAAGGCGACGTGGGTTCGGGAAAGACGATTGTGGCCTTTGAGGCGGCGACGGTGGCGATGGAGAACGGCTATCAGGTGGCGATGATGGCTCCAACCGAAATTCTTGCCACCCAACACTACCTGTCGGCGCGGCGCATTCTGGAGACGGCGGGATACAGGGTGGTGCTGCTGACCGGATCGCTGGACGAAGAACGCAAGCGGGCCATCCGCAGGCACGTGGCGCGGGGCGACGCGCAGATGGTGATCGGCACGCACGCCCTGCTGGAAGACAAGGTGGAGTTCGAGAAGCTGGGGCTGGTCATTGTGGACGAACAGCACCGCTTCGGCGTGATGCAGCGGATGAAGCTGATGCGCAAGAACAACGATGTGCAACCGGATGTGCTGGTGATGACGGCGACTCCGATTCCACGCACGCTGGCCTTGACGCTGTATGGCGACCTGGATGTGAGCGTGATCGACGAACTGCCGCCGGGACGCACTCCGGTGAGCACGCAGGTGATTGGCGACGAACGGGCGGGAGAGGTCTGGGAGTTTGTGCGCAAGATTGCACGGGGTGGAGAGCAGACTTACGTGGTCTATCCCGTGATTGAGGAAAATGAGGAGAAGGAAACGGGACTGAAAGCGGCGATGAAGATGTACGACGAGCTGCGCAAGAAGGTGTTTCCTGAGTTGAAAGTGGGGCTGCTGCACGGAAGGATGAACGCCGACGAGAAGGATGAGATCATGCGGCGCTTCAAGGCAGGCGAGCTGAACATCCTGGTGGCGACCACGGTGATCGAGGTGGGGGTGGACGTGCCGAACGCGTCGGCGATGGTGATCGAGCACGCAGAGCGCTTTGGACTCTCCCAGATGCACCAGTTGCGGGGGCGGATCGGGCGCGGCAAGGCGAAATCTTACTGCGTGCTGATGACCGGGGGCAGGGTCAGCGAAGAAGCACAGCAACGACTGGACACGATGGTTCGCACGAGCGATGGCTTTGAGATCGCGGAAAAGGATCTGGAGCTGCGCGGGCCGGGCGAGTTCTTTGGGACGAAACAGGCCGGAATGCCAAGCCTGCGGGTGGCAAACCTGATCCGCGACCGCAAGCTGCTGGAAGTGGCTAAGCGCGAGGCGCGCGGGCTGCTGGAGGACGCAACCGGGGAGATTCCCGCGGAGGAGAAGCGGGCGGCTGTGCAATATCTGAGGACGCACTGGAACCGGCGGTACGGACTGGTTGAGGTGGGGTAGAGAGGCACGGGGAAGCGGCTTCGGTGTAGGCTGGAAAGCATGATTCTTGGCATTGGCGTGGACCTGTGCGAGGTTGACCGGATCGAGGCTGCGATTGCGCGGCACGGCGAGCGCTTTCTGGCACGCATCTACACGCCGGCCGAGCGCGCGTACTGCGAATCCAAGACAAACCGCACGGAGCGCTTTGCCGGGCGCTTTGCCGCCAAGGAGGCTGCGATGAAGGCGCTGGGAACGGGCTGGCGGCGGGGCGTGGCGTGGCGCGACTTTGAAGTGGCGCGGGCGGCCAGCGGACAGCCCGTGATTGTGCTGCACGGCGTGGCACGCGAGATTGCCGACAAACAGGGAGTGAAGCGGGCACTGGTTTCAATTACTCACGTGAAAAGCATGGCGATGGCGCAGGTGGTGATGGAAGGCGAGTGAAGCGGCGCGAAGATTACGCGGGGAAAGTTGCGAGCAGGTTTGTTATGATTCGAGTCAGTTGCGATTGGAGAAACCGTGCCTAGTCAAAAGCAACTTCGCTGGTCCCAGCTCCGGGTTGGACTGACGGTTGTGTTTGCCGCAGTGGTGATGGCGTTCCTCGTCTTTCTGATGAGCGGTACGACGGGCCTGTTCAGGCCGACGCTGCGCCTTGTCTCCTATGCGGACAGCGCGGGCGGACTGCGCGACGGCGCGCCGGTGCGGTTGCAGAGCGTGGACATCGGCAACGTGCAGAGCATCCGCATTGTGAACCACCATGATGCGAGCGGCGCCAGCACGCCGGTAGAGATCGAGATGAAGGTGAACGCAAAGTTTCAGCCTTTTCTGCACACCGACTCTCAGGTGCTGCTCTCGACGGCGGGAGTGCTGGGCGAAACGTACATCGACATTGACTCGACCCAGGCCAAGGGCCCGATTGCGGCGAACAACTCCGAACTGCCCTCGAAGTCCGTGCCGGATATCCAGGACGTCGTACGCTCTTCGCAATCGACGCTGCAAAACGTGAGCACGCTGGTAAGCCGGCTGGACCGAATTGTAACCGCGGTGGAAGACCAGAAGGGCTCTGTGGGGAAACTGATCTACGACAAGCAGCTCTACAACAACCTGAACAGCTCGGTTGCGCAGGTGAGCGGACTGCTGAACGACATCAACAATGGCCGGGGAAGCCTGGGCAAGCTGATCAACGACGACACGCTTTATACGAGGGCGAGCTCGACGATTGACAAGCTGAACACGGTTGCCGAGAACATGAACAATGGCAACGGAACCATTGGAAAGCTGATCCGGGATCCTTCGCTGTATGACAACGCCAACCAGACGCTGGCGAAGGCCAACCAGTTGATGGACGGGATCAACCACGGCGATGGCGCGCTGGGCAAATTCGCCAAGGACCCGGAGTTTGCCAAGAAGCTGGACCTGATGGTGACAAACCTGTCGAAAATCACGGAAGAGCTGCAGGCCGGACAGGGCACGGCGGGCAAGCTGCTGAAGGATCCTTCGCTCTACAACAACGCCGACAAGATGCTGGTGGAGAGCCGCAGTCTTGTGACCTCGATTCGGCAGGATCCGAAGAAATATCTGAGCATCAAAATGCACATCTTCTAGCGCGGGCGCCGGAAGCGTATTGAGTAGCTTTTCGGCCGGAAGATTCCCGACAGAGGCTCTGCCGAGTTCCACAACTCGAGAATTGGTTAAGAACTATTGCGAAGCCTCGCAATTCAGTGGAATTCCTGATAACTTCGCAGCAATTACCGATAAAGGACATTGTTTGCAGCAAGACTGCGGGCAACTCTGAGGCGCATTGCGCCCCTTTGCGGTTTTGACGACGAGGTGGATTCCAGATGCGATTCCTTACAATCCTTTCCGTGGCCCTTCTGGCGTGTAGCGCTGCGATGGCCCAGACCCCGGCTGCACCTCCTGCTCCGGTGAGCTTTGACCAGTCGGCGATGGACCTGAAGGCCGACCCCTGCCAGGACTTCTACCAGTACGCTTGCGGCGGATGGCGCTCATCGCATCCGATACCAGCTGACAAAGCACGCTATGGACGCTTTGACGAACTGCGCGAATATAACCTCTACCTGCTGCATTCCATCCTGGAAGACACCGCCAAGCCGGGCAAACACACTCCGAGCGAGAAGAAGGTTGGCAACTTTTACGCGGCGTGCATGGACGAGGAAGCCATCGAGGCAAAGGGCATTCAGCCGATCGAAGGCTGGCTGAACAAAGTTGCGGCAATCAAGAGCAAGCGACAGGTACTGGACCTTGTGGCCAAGAGCAGGCGAACGGACTGCGTCCTGTCTTCAACTTTGGGGCGGGGCCGGATCTGCATAATTCGACAACCAACATTGCCCATGTGGACCAGGGCGGATTGACGCTGGCGGATCGCGACTACTATCTGAAGCAGGATGCGAAGATGGTGGAGGTGCGCGGCAAGTATCTGGAGCACATCCAGAAGTTGCTGACGCTGGCAGGCGAACCGGCAGAGCAGGCAGCGCAGGACGCCAAGACCATCCTGGCGCTGGAGACCAAGATCGCCGACGCTTCGATGGACCGGGTGGCGCGGCGCGACCCGAAGAACCGCGATCACAAGATGACGGTGGCCGAGTTGCAGAAGCAGGCGCCGGAGATTGATTTCCCGCGCTACTTCAAGCTGGTGGGCGCGACGAGCTTCGACTCGTTGAACGTGGGCAACCCGGAGTTTTTCCAGAAGCTCAGCGGACTGCTGGCTTCCGAGCCTCTGGACACCTGGAGAACTTACCTGCGCTGGCGGGTGGTAAAGGGCTCGGCAGCCCTGCTCTCCAAGCCTTTTGTGGACGAGAATTTTGCCTTCCAGGGAAAGTATCTCTCCGGACAAAAGGAACTGGAGGCGCGCTGGAAGCGCTGCACCACGATGACCGACAGCAGCCTGGGCGAAGCGCTGGGCCCGATCTACGTTGCCAAGGCCTACCCGAAGGAAGCCAAGGAGCGCATGGACGTGCTGGTGGCCGCGGTCGAAGGATCGATGGGGAAGGACATCCAGAGCCTGGAGTGGATGAGCCCGGAGACCAAGAAAGCCGCTGACGCGAAGCTAAACAAGGTGACCAACAAGATCGGCTATCCGACAAAGTGGAAGGATTACAGCACGGTCGCCATCAAGCGGGACGACTTTGTGGGCAACGCCCGCGCGGCCAGCATCTTTGAGGAGAAGCGCGACCTGGCAAAGCTGGGCAAGCCGGTGGACCGGGCCGAGTGGGGGATGACGCCTCCGACGGTGAACGCGTATTACAACCCGAGCGAGAACAACATCAACTTCCCGGCCGGAATATTGCAAGCGCCATTCTTCAGCGCGAAGGTGGATGAGGCGGTGAATTACGGCGGCATCGGCGTGGTGATAGGCCACGAGCTGACGCATGGGTTTGACGACCAGGGGCGCAAGTACGATGGCGACGGCAACCTCACCAACTGGTGGGGACCGACCGATGGGCCGGAGTTTGAGAAGCGCGCCGGATGCGTTGCTGACGAGTACTCCAGCTTTGTTTCTGTAAAAGACGACAAGGGCGAAGTCCACTTGAACGGCAAATTGACACTGGGCGAAAACACGGCAGACAACGGCGGGCTGAAGCTGGCGTTTATGTCGATGACCCAACAGCTTGGCGACAAGATGGGCGAGAAGATCGACGGCTTTACGCAGGCACAGCGGTTCTTTATCGGCTTTGGGCAGGTGTGGTGCGAAAACGTTACGCCGCAGCGCGCCCGCGAGCTGGTGCTGACCGATCCGCACTCGCCGGGCCGGTTCCGCGTAATCGGCACGGTGCAGAACTCACCGGAGTTTCCCAAGGCGTTCGGCTGCAAGACGGGCGACGCGATGGTTCCGGCGAACGCCTGCCACGTGTGGTAAAGGAAAAGCAGTTGTGATGGAAAGGCCCGCGAACGAATCGCGGGCCTTTCTGCATGTTGCAAATCTGATTGCGAGGCTTCAGCTATTCGCTCGATCGGCCACCAGCATGGATTGCAGAATCTGGTCGGAGATATCTTTGACCGCCGCCGGCGAGTGAGCCAGAAACAGAGTGTTGGTCTTGTCGCTTTCGCCGATGGACTTGAGGGTGTCAAAGTACTGCGTGACCATCACCAATTGCATGACCTCTTTGGCGGACGCACCCTCCACCACCTTCTGGAATTGTTCGATGGAGACCTGTAAGCCTTCGATAATCGCCTTTCGCTGATTGGCGATTCCCTGCCCCTGGAGCGCCTTGCTTTCTGCTTCGGCCTCTGCCTTTTTGACGACGAGAATTTTCTCGGCTTCTCCCCTGGCATTGGCGGCCACCTGCTCACGCTGGGCGGCGTTGATATCGTTCATGGCCGACTTCACCTTTTGATCGGGGACGATGTCGGTTACCAGCACGTTGACGATTTCATAGCCGAATAACGCCATGTCCGCATCAAGCTCCTGCTTGACGGCGGCTGCGATGCTGGATTGCGAAGCGAATACTTCATCGAGCGTCATGCCCGGGACGTGCCCCAGGATGACCTGTTCGACATAGGACTTGATCTGCGCCACCGGGTCAGACAATTTGTAGTAGGCGTCGTAGACCTTTTCCGGGCGAACGCGATTCTGCACCGAGATGGGAATGGTGACAAAGACGTTGTCCTTGGTTTTTGTTTCCATGGTCAGGGTGATCTGATTGACGCGGAGACTGACGGTGCCGGCTACGGCATCAAAGAACGGCCGCTTCCAGTTCAAGCCGGGCTCAGCCACGCGAAGGAACTTTCCGAAGCGTGTGATGACGACGACCTCCGCCGTGCGCACGGTAAAGAAACTTCCCAGAATCATGTAGAGAAAGACGAATGCGATGAGCGCAAGCAGAATCAGGAACATTAAGTCCATCTGTGTCCTCCGGAGCAGTTCTTCGAGGTAACGACGGATTATACGCCAGCGCTATTGCAGTCTAGTTGCGGGCAATTTTTGTGCTGGCTGCCTGCTCATGAGCGTGGTAGCTGGAGCGCACCAGAGGGCCGGACTCGACGTGCTGGAAGCCCATTTTGTCAGCCTCCAGTTTGAGGAAGGCAAAGTCCTCGGGCGGATACATGCGCTTGACGGGCAGGTGATTGCGCGAGGGCGCAAGATACTGCCCGATGGTGAGGATGTCCACTTTGCGGGCGGCGAGATCACGGCAGACCTGCAAGAGTTCGTCCATGTCTTCGCCGATGCCGACCATGATTCCGGTCTTGGTGACCGTGGTGGGCGAAAGCTCCTTGGCGCGGGAGAGAAGGTTGAGAGTGCGCTCGTAACGCGCTCCGCTGCGGGCGACGCGGTAGAGCCGGGGAACGGTTTCCGTGTTGTGGTTCAGGATGTTGGGCCGGGCGTCGAGCACGGTTTGCAGACAGTCTTCATGACCCTGGAAGTCCGGGATGAGAACCTCGACGGAGCAATCGGGCTGGAGGCGGCGGATCTCGCGGATGGTTTCGGCGAAGACTTTGGCGCCGCCGAGGTTGTCGTCATCGCGATTGACGCTGGTGACGACAGCGAACTTGAGACCGAGGCTGGCTACGGCTTCAGCGACGCGGCGCGGCTCGTCAAAGTCGATGGGCAGGGGACGGCCCTTGGGCACGGCGCAAAAACCGCAGCGGCGGGTGCAGAGATTCCCGAGAAGCATGAAGGTCGCGGTGCGATGGTTCCAGCACTCGCCGATGTTGGGGCACTGGGCGGATTCGCAGACGGTGTGGAGATCGAGACCGCGCGCCAGCTTCTTGAGTTCGTGGTACTGCTCGCCCATGGGAGCCTTGGCGCGAAGCCAGCGCGGCTTGGGAGCGCGTGCGGCGGAAACGGTCTGGATCTGGATAAGCTCGGAGGTCGCCATCGGTATTAGTAGTTTACGATGCCGGGGCTGGTGCGGGCGATTCGAAATGGGATGGATTTCTTTCTGTAATCATGGTTGACATGCATCATGCTTGACATGATTATGGAGACGTACTACTGTCAATTCATCTTGATCAAGTCCTTCGCAGATCGCGAGACTCTTGAATTCTGGGAGACCGGCAGAAGCCGCAGGGTTCCCCCACCCGAGCTGCGAAAGATAGCCCAACGCAAGCTATTGATGCTGGATGGCGCGGTACGGCTGGATGATTTGAAAAGTCCGCCGGGAAACCGATTGCACGCCTTGCAGGGTGCGAGGCAAGGTCAATTCGCAATTCGAATCAACGATCAATACCGGGTGTGCTTTCGCTGGGAAGGCGGCGCCCACGATGTTGAAATCACTGACTATCACTAGGGGCAGATATGAGCTTTGCACGGAAAGGTCCGGCGGGTTTTTCGGTACATCCGGGAGAGATTCTGAAAGAAGAGTTCCTGGCACCGCGTTCGCTCTCTGGTTATGCGCTGGCAAAGGCGCTCGGCGTTCCCGCGCAGAGCGTCAATGACATTGTGCTGGGAAAGCGTGGGGTCAGCGCAGAGATGGCAGTGAGGCTGGCGAAGTATTTCAGCACCAGCGCTGAGTTGTGGATGAATCTGCAATCGGCCTATGAACTTTCCGCAGCTCAGAAGAAGCTGAAAGCGCGAATGGAAAAGATCGTGCCTCTGGATGGCAGCCAGATCGCCTGAGAGACCCTAGAGGGTCTTCAGGTAAGCCAGGAGCGCATCGATCTGGGCGGTGGAGAGGCTGCTGCCGAAGGCGGGCATCTTGACCCGTCCCCGCTCGATCACCTCGGTGACGCGGTCGTCATTGGCTGGCATTCCGCTGGGCATGTACTGTTTTTTGTAGAGGTTGTGGAGGCTGGGACCGTGCAGGCCGCGGCTGGAATACGGCTCATGGCAACGGGCGCAGTTGGCGTCGAAGACGTTGCGGCCCATGGCCTGGGTGGGATTGAGCCCCAGTTCGGCATCCGACTTGCGGCGCTCGGCCTGGCAACCGGAGATGGAAAGCAGGGCGAGCAGGCAGATCAGCGGCGGCACAGAGCTGAAAACAACGGGAAAAGAAGAGCGCATTTCGAGCTGTCCTGGCTGGAATCAGTTACCATCTTATCGCAATGGCTATCCTGCTGAAGCACGTCCGAGAAGAGGCCCAGCCCGAAGACGGCGCACGGGTGCTGGTGGACCGGCAACGGCCGCGCGGAGTGGATGAGAGCTCCCTGGAGCTGCGGAGCTGGCTGCCCATGCTGGGCCCCAGTGTGGAGTTGCGGCGGTGGTTCGACGAAAGGCCGTCGCAATGGCAGCTCTTCCGCCGCCAGTATGTGCAGGAACTATGCGACCAGAAGGCGGTAGAGGCGCTGACCGAGTTGGAAGCGATCGCGGCGGAAGAAAAGCGGTTGACGCTGCTGACCGGCGCCAAAGACCAGGAACACAGCCACGCGGCGATTCTGCGCGACCTTCTGGAGGGCGTTAAGAAACCGCCTGCGACTTCCAGACCGGCGCGGGCGGCCGCGAGCGGACGGATGCGGGCACGGAGGCCTCGGTGATTTTTCGGAGCAAGCTGGCAGCGCAGGAGTCCGAGGGGACGGTGTGCGGGGCGTTTGAGGCAATTGCCGGGGTGCAGAAGCAGGCGGCGGCCACCGACTGGTATGTGACGCAACCGGACCACGCGCGCCTCTCCGGCGAGGTGGCGGCGGCGTTTGATTCGCGCAAGGTTCCGAATGTGAGCCAGGCGGTTGCGCGCGCGATTGCGCTGCACGACGTCGGCTGGATGCCCTTTGACGGCGACATGAGCGCTCCGCACGAGCCTACGCGGCTGGAATCCGGTGCACCTCTTTCTTTTGCGAGCACCGAGCCGGAGATGTTTCTGCGGGCGTGGCAGGGGTCGATCCAGGCGGCACAGAGTACGGGGCCGCTGGGCGGACTGATTGTGAGCGCACACCTTGCCAGGCTTAGCCATCCTTACCTGGAACGCGGAGCGGGCACGGCGGAGCAGCGCGCGCTGGTGGAAGAGTTTCTGCATCGCGAGGCGGCGCGGGTGGAGCGGCTGCTGCCACAAGCGGGATTGCCGCTGGAAGAGATCGAGGCGCTGGTCGGGGTGTTGCAATTCTGCGATCTGGCTTCCCTGTATTTTTGCGCGAACCCGGCGGCTCCGGTGGAGTTGCCGCAAGTGCTCAATGGAAGCCGGGTACAGCTCTCCTTTGAGCAAGGCTCCTTCCGCATGAGGCCGAATTTACTGGATCACGTGCTGGTGCTGGAGATTCCGTGCGTGCGCTGGGTGGATGGAAAGGCGCAGCGGGAAGTGGTTCCGGTGAAGGTGCAGTAGGGCGAAGCGCCCCACGATAGTGGCATTGCCAAAGCATTTTGCAGCAGTACAATTTCTGCAATCAGCTCAGGATTCGGAATTTTCGCCGTCATCCCGATGGTGGATTTCCGAAGCTTGCGGAGAAGAGACTTCCTCTGGTTATCGTAGCTGTCGCGGTCTAATTGCCTTCGGAAAGGAAACAGGAGATGGAGAAATTCAGCTTTTCGGATTCTGAACGTGTGGCGGTCAATAACCTACTACGTTCGCTTGCCAATGTTTCCGTGAGCGCTCCCGGCGCTACGGAAAAATCGTCTCCAGAGTCTCTGGGACAACTCGCCGCTGCGGCATTTCCTTCGGCAGGCCAGGAACTCGACGCGCTCGTGAGCTTACTGAAGAGTGCCGTCAGCGAAGGCGCGGAAGCGATGGGAGCTCTCGCGACGCGTTGCGGCGCCGACTGCATGATTACCTGCGCCCAACCGAATGCGATGGACCCCACCGGCTGTATGCCGGGCGGCTGCACCGCCGTCTGCGAGAAGAACTGTCAGAACGTCAATTACTGGTAGCGCGTGCTGGTGGCGCGCCGGCCACTCCGCCGACGGATGCAATCGAGGATCGCCGAATCATGACGGAAGCTCCAACTCTCATTCGGACGGCAACTTCAAAACAGAAGGAAATCGCACAGACCGTGATGCTCGTCGTCACGGAGAAGTGCAACCTGAACTGCGCCTACTGCTATGAAAAGGAGAAGGCGCAGCGAATCATGCCCGTGGAGATGATCCAGGAGATCATCTCCCGCCATATGGGAGAGGGAGAATTCTCCAGCGTTTCTTTCGATTTTTTTGGCGGAGAGGCCATGCTGGAGTTTGAGACCATCCAGACTGTTGTGGAATGGTTTCACGCGCGGCGCTGGAACAAGAAGCACCGTTTCACCATCTCAACAAACGGAACTCTTTTTACCGAAGAGAACAAGAGATGGCTGGCCGCCAACCGGTCGTGCCTGACTCCCATGGTGAGCTTTGACGGGACGAAGGAAGCGCACGACCTGAATCGCTCCCAATCCTATGACCGAGTGGTGCAGCACCTGCCATTCCTACGCGAGAACTGGCCGCAGCAGCCGGTTCGAATTACGGCCAACGCACAGGCTATTCCGCATATCGCCGCTGGAGTCCGGAACATTCATTCGTTTGGCCTGGTGGCTGAAGTCGCCATCGTTCTGGATGATGTCTGGGGTTCAGCGGAGGAGTTGCAGCGCAGCCTCGACGAGTACGAAAAGCAACTGACTGAACTGATTGACCATTTCGAGGCCAACCCGGATCTGCTGGTTCCGGTCATCCTGAGCCGCCAGGTGCAGGGACTTCTGAGCGACCATACGCCGGACAAAGCCTTCTGTGGCGCGGGAAAATACATGGTGTGCTACACCCCTGATGGCTCCGCATATCCCTGCCATCGCTTCACTCCGCTTTGCTCCAGCAGGCCGTCAGCCCTTCCAACCGCCAAGATTCCGAGCCCGGCGGAGAGCCCATGTCCGTCCTGCCCCGTGATTGCGATCTGCCCCACCTGCCAGGGAAACAACTGGGAAGCCAACGCCAACACATCCCTCCGCACCACCTTTCATTGCGAGTTCTTCAAGCGCGAGGCCGTTGCCTCGGCTAAACTCGCGCTCCGCCGAATTGAGAAGCACATTGCAGAGTCTCCTTCGCCGGAGGAAGCGCTGAAGGCGCTGGCGCCGCAAATTCTTGGAGTCGCAATGCTGATGAAAGCGAACCCGCTGCCGCGCAAACACGCTGAGGCAGAGTAGAAGCTGGCGCCTTCAGCCGATCACGCTCCTCGGCAAGCTTCTCTCAGGCACGTTCCATTGGTTTCCACTTTCCCTGCTTCCCTTCCGCTTGCCGCGCCAACCGTGCGAAAATAGATGAGTCCGCCTATGAACACCCCTGAAAAACAGCCGCAGATCACGCCGGAAGTCATTCGCAGTCACGGACTGACCCCCGAGGAATACGAACGCATTCTGAAATGGCTGGGCCGCGTGCCTACGCTGACGGAGCTTGGCATCTTTTCCGTGATGTGGAGCGAGCACTGCTCGTACAAATCGTCACGGGTGCATCTGAAGAGGCTGCCGACCAAGAGCAAGCTGGTGATGCAAGGGCCGGGCGAAAACGCCGGGATCATTGACATCGGCGGCGAGTGGGCGTGCGCGTTCAAGATCGAATCGCACAATCATCCTTCCTATATCGAGCCCTTCCAGGGCGCGACCACGGGGGTTGGAGGCATTCTGCGCGACATCTTTACGATGGGCGCGCGGCCGGTTGCGGTGATGGATTCGCTGCGCTTTGGGCCGATCACAAAAGAACATGAGCCGGACATGGACCGCGCGGCGCTGCACAAGAATCACTCCGTGCTGGACGGCGTGGTGGGCGGCGTGGCCAGTTACGGCAATTGCTTTGGCGTGCCGAACGTCGGCGGCGAAACTCGCTTTGAGAGCTGCTACGCGGGGAATCCGCTGGTGAACGCCTTTGCGCTAGGGCTGGTGAAGAAGAACGAGATTTTTTATGCCTCGGCTTCGGGCGCGGGCAATCCGGTGATTTACGTCGGCTCAAAGACGGGTAAGGACGGAATTCACGGCGCGACCATGGCCAGCGAGGAGTTCAGCGAAGGCAGCGAGGCGAAACGCCCTAATGTGCAGGTGGGCGATCCCTTCATGGAAAAGCTGCTGCTGGAGGCCTGCCTGGAGGCGATGCAGACGGGCGCAATCGTCGGCATCCAGGACATGGGCGCCGCGGGGCTGACCTGCTCGACCTGCGAACTGGGCGGGCGCGGCGGCGTGGGCCTGGAGATTGAACTGGACCTGGTGCCGCAACGCGAGACCGGCATGACGAGCTACGAGATCATGCTCAGCGAGTCACAGGAGCGCATGCTGCTGGTGGCTGAAAAGGGCCGCGAAGAAGAAGTGTTCAAGGTCTTCCGTAAATGGGGGCTGGACGCGGTGACCGTGGGCCGGGTGATCGGCGAGAACACGATGCGCGTGCTGCACCACGGGGTTGCGGTTGCGCAGATTCCGAACGAAGCTCTGACCGACGACGCGCCGCTTTATCACCGCGAGGTGGGCGAGTGGACGGCTCCGGTGCCGAAGAGCAAGCCCGGCGCGCTGCAACTGGGCGCGAAGCAGAACTTTAACGCCGAATTTCACAAGCTGTTGGCGAGTCCGAATGTCTGCTCGAAGCATTGGGTGTACGAGCAATACGACTCGATGGTGCAGACGAACACGATGCAGGGGCCGGGCGAGCTGACCGGCGTGATCCGGGTAAAAGGAACGCAGACCGGACTGGCGATGGCGCTTTACGGCAACGGGCGCTGGTGCTACCTCGATCCGAAGCTGGGCGCGGAGCACAACGTGGCGCGCGCGGCGCGGATGGTCGCCTGCACGGGAGCACAACCGGTGGCGGCGACGAACTGCCTGAACTTCGGCAACCCGGAGAAGCCGCCCATCATGGGGCAATTCTCACAGGTCATCGACGGCCTGACGGAAGCATGCATCTCCCTGGAGACTCCGATCACGGGCGGCAATGTGAGCTTCTACAATGAAACGCTGGGCGAGGGGATTTATCCGACGCCGACGCTGGGCATTGTGGGCATTTTGCAGGACGTGACCAAAGCAGTGCCGGCGAACGCGGCGGCCGCAGGGCGCTCGATTGTGCTGCTGACGCCGGGACAGAAGGCACATAGCGGCGAGGAACAGAACGAGTTTGGCTCGTCGGAGTTTGCCCTCCATGTGCTGGGCGAGCTTTGGGGCGCGCCTCCGATGCTGGACCTGAAAGCCGAGAAAGCCTTACAGGACCTGCTGCAAAAGCTGGCGGCGGAGGGACTGGTGGAATCCGCGCGCGACGTGGCCGAAGGCGGAATTACGGTGGCGGTGGCGAAACTGGCATTCCCGAAGGGGCTGGGCGTGGAAATTGACCTGATTTCGGCGGGACTTCCGGCCGAATGCGTATTGTTTGCCGAAGACGCCACGCGCGTTCTTGTGACCTGCGACGCAACAAAGGTAAGAACGATCGGGGAGACTGCGGTAAGATATGGATTGAACGCGCAGGCTATTGGGGCCACTACCAGCAAAAACTTTATGGTTCGAATTGACGGCACTCCCGTGATCGAGGGAGAGGCTTCTGCATTCAAGGAGAGCTGGCGGTTGGCGCTGGAAGAGGCTCTACAGGCTGAACCGGAAGCAGCACGGGTCTGAACTGCCGCGAGTACAGCGTGCATTGCGGTTGAATATTCACAGGATATTGGGCACGGCTCCGGCCGTGCCATTCCCTTTCACCTTCGAGTCCCATCAGGCGTACAAGGCGGGCAGAAATGATCGAGATCGAACTGGACAAGCTTCACGAAGAATGCGGCGTGGTTGCGGTTTACGGCAACCCTGAGTCAGCCAAGCTCTGCTACCTGGGCCTGCACGCGTTGCAGCATCGCGGGCAGGAATCAGCGGGAATTGCAGCCAGCAACGGCCGCCGCATGACCGTGTACAAGTCCATGGGACTGGTGGCGGATATCTTTACCGAGGCGGCGCTGCAGAAGCTGCCGGGAAGCCATGCCATTGGGCACACGCGCTACTCGACCGCCGGAGACTCGGCGCTGCTGAACGCGCAACCAATCATGGTGGACTGCAACAAGGGCCAGATTGCGATTGCGCACAACGGCAATATCGTGAACGCCGCCGAGCTTCGTAAACGCTTTGAGCTGAACGGATCGATCTTCCAGACATCGAGCGACACCGAGATTGTGCTCCACCTGATCGCACAGTCGCACGAGACAACGCTTCCGGACGCGATGGCCGACGCGCTGCGCCGCATTGAAGGCGCGTTCTCATTCGTGATGGCAACGTACGACCATATTTTTGCGGCGCGCGATCCGCGGGGCTTCCGCCCGCTGGCGATGGGACGGATTGCAGGCAAGGACGGACTGCCCGACTCGGTTGTCTTTGCCTCCGAGACGTGCGCGTTCGATTTGCTGGGAGCCGACTACATCCGCGACGTAAAGCCTGGCGAACTGGTGGTGGTGGGGCCCGAGGGAGTGCATTCGCATTTCTACGCGCCCGCGCTGGCGCAGTCGCAGTGCATCTTCGAGCAGGTGTACTTCGCTCGTCCGGATTCGCTGGTCTTCGGCAAGAGCGTGCAGGAGTCACGCGAACAGATGGGACGGCAACTTGCGCGCGAGGCTCCGGTGGAAGCCGACCTGGTGGTGGGAGTGCCGGACAGCGGACTGACGGCAGCCCTGGGCTATGCGCGGGAGAGCGGGATTCCGATGCAGTTCGGACTGGTGCGAAATCACTACGTGGGCCGCACATTTATTGAGCCTGAGCAGCGCGTGCGGGACTTTGGCGTGAAACTGAAGCTGAACCCCGTGCGCCAACTGCTGACCGGCAAGCGCGTGATTCTGATCGACGACTCCATCGTGCGCGGCACAACAAGCCAGAAGATTGTGCGCCTGGTGCGCGACGCTGGGGCCACGGAAGTCCATATGCGGATCTCGTGTCCTCCGACCACGTCGTCGTGCTACTACGGGGTGGACACTCCGGAGCGGCGGCACCTGATTGCGGCTCGCAAGTCGGTGGCGGAGGTGCAGGAGTTCATTGGCGCGGATTCGCTGGCGTACCTGTCGTTGGAAGGCTTGCGCGCCTCGTGCGGCGAGCCCAAGGGCGACCCGCATTACTGCACTTCGTGTTACACGGGCAAGTATCCGACCAGTTATGTGGATCTGCACGAGATTCGTCCGGTGGAAGTCGTGACGAAATAGAGAGTTCCACAAAAGTAGGTGGAAACGGCCACGGAGCATCGTGGCCGTTTTTCTTTTTTGGGAAGCGGCACTTTTGTGGGAGCAAGTTGGCAGCTTCGAATACTTGGGGAATTTCCGCCCCGCCAGGCCGAACTGGCTTCTGGAGGCGCTCGATGCAAGATTCGCAATCCCGGAACCAGGCTTTCCCTGCTTCGGATTCGCCGGCAGGCGATTCCGGGGCATATCTTGACCTAGAATAGAAAATGCTCCGCGCTTAAGGCTCCGTGCATCCAAGTACCATTGGCTTTGGTGAACATGAAAATTTCTCACAACTCGCTTGTTCTCGCTCTCCTGGTGGCATCGGCCGGCGCATTTGCGCAACAACCCGCGAGCGCTGCGCAGCAGACCCCGCCGGCGGCCTCCCCCCATCCCTCCGCGGAGGCGAAGACTCCCGACCGCTCCGACGCTTACTATCACTTCCAGCTTGGCCATATGTATGAGGAGATGGTGGCCGTCACCGGCCGCTCGGAGTTCGCTACCAAGGCCGTGGATGAGTACAAGGCCGCACTGGCCGCGGACCCTGATTCGCCTTACCTAGCCTCCGCGCTCGCCGAGCTGTTCGCGCGCACGGGCGATATCCGCGAAGCCGTGGTCGAGGCCACGGACGTGATCACTCGCGATCCCAACAATCTGGACGCGCGCCGCCTGCTGGGCCGGATCTACCTGCGCTCGATCGGCGATCTTCAGGGCGGTTCCAAGGACACGGAGACCATCCTCCACCTCGCCATCGAACAGTACGAGCAGATCGTTCGTCTGGATCCCACGAGTATCGAGGATCACCTGTTACTGGGCCGGCTCTACCGCTTGAACAGCGAGACCGGCAAGGCGGAGACGGAATTCCGTACCTCCGTAAAGCTGCAACCCTCCTCCGAGGACGCCGTGACCACACTCGCGCTTCTCTACAACGAGGAAGGCGATGCGACACGCGCTCTGGAAATTCTTAACTCCGTGCCCGAGGCTGAGCGCTCGCCCCGAGTCGATTCCGTGCTGGGCTACACCTACGAGCAACAGAAGGACTACAAGCACGCGATTGACGCCTACCGCAAAGCAGTGGACCTGGACCAGGACAACCTGGACGCGGTGCGCGGGCTGGCGCAGAACCTGCTGAGCGACAACCAGACGGATGCCGCGCTCGAACAGTTCAAAGCGATTTCCGCTGCCGATCCCCAGGACGCGCAGACGCTGCTGCACATCTCGGAGATTTACCGCCGTGACGGACAGTTTGAGAAAGCTCTGGAGACGCTGACCAAGGCCCAGGCGGTTGCGCCGGAGTCGATGGAGGTGGAGTACAACCGCGCGGTGATCCAGGAAGCGCTGGGGAAATACGACGAAGCCGCGGAGCAGTTGCAGTCGCTTCTGGAGCGCAGCGAGAAATCCAACGGCGTGTACTCGGCCTCCGAGCGCAACAACCGAGCTATTTTTCTGGAGCGTCTTGGCACCGTCTACCGCGACCAGAACAAGACTCAGCTCGCGGTGGATACCTTCCGCAAGATGATCGCTCTCGGCGAAGACGCGGTGGCCCGCGGCTATCAACAGATCATTGAAACCTACCGTGACGCCAAGAACTGGCCGGCGGCCACGGCGGCGGCCCGCGAGGCGGTGGAGAAACTTCCCAAGGACCGCAGCCTGCAATTGGTGCTGGCCGGGCAGGAAGCCGACAGCGGCGAGGCCGACGCGGCGATTGCACGCGTCAAGGCCATGCTGAAGGGCAGCAACCCCGCGGAGGACCGCGAGGTGTGGATAGCGCTGGCCCAGATGAACAGCCGCCTGCGCCGCTATCCCGATGCCGAAAAGGCGCTGGAAAAGGCACTGGCGCTTTCGACAAAACAGGAAGACAAGGATTACGTCAACTTCATAGCCGGATCGGTCTACGAACGCCAGAAGAAATACGATGAGGCCGAGAGCTATTTCCGCAAGGTGATTGCCTCCGATGCGAAGAATGCGACGGCCCTGAACTACCTTGGCTACATGCTGGCCGACCGCGGCACGCGTCTGGATGAAGCGCTCACGCTGATTCGCCGCGCGGTTGCGCTTGATCCGCAGAATGGAGCTTACCTGGATTCGCTCGGCTGGGTTCACTTCAAGATGGGCAAGTACGATCTTGCCGAGACGGCTCTGCGCCAGGCCGTCGACCGCATCGACAACGACCCGACGGTTCACGAGCATCTCGGCGACGTTTACCAGAAGACGAACCGCCTGAAACTCGCGGTCACGCAGTGGGAGCGCTCGCTCCAGGAGTGGAAGAAAACGGTTCCCGCCGAAGTAGAGGCCGCCGATGTAGCCAAGGTCCAGAAAAAGCTGGACGGCGCGAAGGTAAAGCTCGCCAGGCAGGAAGAAAGCGCCGCGAAGTAAACGGGCAAGGACTGGAAATGATGGCCGCCGGATAGTATCCGGCGGCTCTTATTTTTAGGGGAAGGCTGAAAAGCGACGCGGTGTTTTACCCCGGGCGTGGGGATGGAGCTTTACGCCTGCGGCTGTCGCGGTTCGGGGGCGTGGATATTGACTATCTGTATGGCGGATCGATGAGAATCGGAGAGGGAATTTCTGACAACCTGATACCGATTCCGCTAAACATCAGGGCAGATGTTGAACTTACAATCGAATCCTGCGGCGAGACGGTTCGCGTGCATGGAGCCAGTGCATATTTGGAGCTTATCGGTGAGGCAAGGCACGTCGAGGATTTCAATCCCATGAAATAGTGGGCACCTGTCAAGATACCGCGAAGGCATGCACGGTCTTGATATGTTCATGGGCAAATTGACCATTTAAGCCATAATGGCTAATATTGAATAGTGGAGGGACGCATGAAAACAGCTCCCATTTCAAAACGTGCTTCGGAGCGCCGGAGCGACAAGAAGGTGATGGTGGTGGCCCGGGCCACGCACAGCCTGGGGCGTTCCTACACGGCGACGGAGGCCAAGAACGAGTTTGGGCGCGTTCTGGATCAAGCTATTCAAGGCGCAACCGTCGTCATTACCAAGCACGATGCTCCGAGGGCTGTACTCATCTCCATGGACAGGTTCAAGGCCCTCCAGCAAGCCCCCCAATTGAAGCTCGATACGCTCAGCGCGGAGTTTGACGCTGTTCTGTCCAAAATGCAAAGCGTCGCCGCGCGCGCCGGCATGGGACGGGCGTTCCATGCATCTCCCGAGGAGTTGGGGAAGACCGCAGTGGCGGCGGCAAGCAAGCGTGGCTAGCAGATCCCGCGTCGCCCGGATCTACGTTCTTGCCGGTACCAACGGAGGAGGCAAGAGCAGTATTGGGGGCGCGATGCTCGTCGCGCAGGGGACGGATTACTTCAATCCCGACCTGGCTGCGGCTCGGATCCGGGCTGCCAATCCGGAGCTGTCGCAAGCGGAGTCACAGAGTGCCGCCTGGTTTGAGGGGAAGCGGTTGCTTGAGCGGGCAATCACCGAACGCTTGGACTACGCCTTTGAGACCACCTTGGGTGGTACCACGATACCCGCACTACTCGAACAGGCGCTCGCGGAGGGAATTGAGGTTCGCATCTGGTATGTGGGCCTGGCCAGCGCGGATCTTCACGTCGCCCGAGTGCGCTCCCGCGTCGCCCGCGGAGGACACGACATTCCCGAGGACAAAATCCGTGAGCGATATGCCCACAGCCTCTTGAACTTGATCCGGTTGCTTCCGAAATTGACCGAGCTTCGAATGTACGACAACAGTCATGAAGGTGACCCGCACACGGGCGCAGCTCCCCAGCCTCGATTGATCATCCATTGCAAGAGACGCAGGATCGTAACCGCGTGTGATCTACGCTCGACGCCGGGCTGGGCCAAGCCGGTTGTGCTCTCGGCGCTAAGAATCGCCGCCGACAGCTAGAGCGGCTCCGGAATCCGCGCGATCTTCACAGGTGCTACACTTCCCCCATGCTGGCTTCCTACGCAGTGCGTGTTGAGTCCTCTTTGGGGCGCCGCTATCCAGAGCCGCCGCATCCGTATCGTGACGACTTTCAGCGCGACCGCGACCGCATCATTCATGCGCGCGCCTTCCGCCGCCTGGAGAATAAGACGCAGGTTTTCACCCAGCGCCTCTCCGATCATTTCCGCACCCGGCTGACGCACACCATCGAGGTCGCACAGATTTCGCGCACCATCGCCGGAGCGCTGAACCTCAATGAAAGCCTGGTGGAAACCCTCGCCCTGGTGCATGACATTGGCCATCCTCCGTTCGGGCACTCCGGCGAACAGGCGCTGCACGAGGCGATGCAGGCGCACGGCGAGAGCTTTGACCACAATCTTCACGCGCTGCGTATCGTCGAGCACTTTGAACAGCGGTACGCCTCGCATCCTGGACTCAACCTGACTTTTGAGGTTCGCGAAGGGATCATCAAGCACTCGCACGACTATGCGCCCGCCGACTATCCCGAGCTTAGCGAATACCTGTTGGATCAGCGTCCGCCGCTGGAAGCGCAACTCATCGACCACACCGACGAGATTGCTTACAACACTGCGGATCTGGACGACGGTTACGAGTCACGGCTGCTGAAGCTCGACGACATTCGGCGCGAGGTTCCGATCTTTGACCGCTATTTCCGCGAGGCCGAGCGCGAATTCGCCAACGTGCGCGACAAGCTCAAGTTCAACGAGGCGCTCAAGCGCATGTTGAACCACCTCGTCACCGATCTCATCGATCACACCAGTCTGCGAATCTTGAACTCCGGAGTGCAGAGCGTGGGAGACGTCCGGCGTCATCCCGAGCGATTGGCCGCGTTCAGTCCGGCAACCGACCAGGCGCGCGCCGAAGCAAAGCAGTTTCTCTACCGCAATCTGTACCACAGCGAGTCGCTGCGTCCGCAAAAAGCGGACGGGGAGAAGATCGTTCACGATCTCTTTTCCTACTGGATCGAGCACCCCACCACGCTGCCCGCGAGTTACCAGCGCCAGATGGAAACAGAGACTCGGGCGCGCATTGTCTGCGACTACATTGCTGGAATGACGGACAACTACATCCTCGATCTGCACCAGAAATTGATTGAGAATGGCGCGGCAAAATAGCCTGCTGCCATCGTCTACGGGGAGTCCCTCACTCTGTAATTTCTACACTGCATTGCCGTTCCTACCGCTTGCGCTCTCTCCTCTTGTGAATCTTCACCGCTGAAAACAAGCAGGTTGCGTCAGTAACGAGTTTGGCACTCGAACTGTACTAGCAAGGGTACTGCGCGGTCGTTTGAAGCGGCACGCAGCCTGAGAGCGGATCACTCCCGCCGGAGGATGCAATGAAGAATCGTTTCCTGTTTGCCTTGCCCCTGGTTGCCACGCTTGCCCTGCCGGTTGTTGCGCAGCAAAGCAGCAGCACACCGGACCAACAGCCCGCTGCACAATCACAGATGGCCACCGATCCAAACTCGCCGATGGCCAATCCTGACAAGCAGCTTGAGCCGCTCAAGCCGGACACCCGCGAAGGCTTCTGGGGACATATGAACCCATTCGCGCGCAAGAAGTATGTGCAGCGCCAGTTGGCCCCGATCCGCGACCGAGCCAACGAACTGGATGAGCTGACGGCGAACAATTCCCGGATGCTGAAGGACGTTGACGCACGCGCCACGGCTGGAATCCAGCGCGCGGACGCCCACGCTGGACTTGCCGATCAACACGCGGTGGACGCGGCAAATCGCGCCCAGATGGCGAACCAGACGGCGCAGGATGCCAGCACGCATCTGCAATCGGTCTCGCAGGTGGTACAGAATCTTGACCAGTACCAGAGCGAGAACCAGGTTGAGATCCGCTTCCGGCCCGGCGCTGCCACGTTGAGCAAGAACGCCAAAGACGCTCTCGACCAGCTCGCTGAGGCCATGAAGGACCAGAAAGGCTACGTCGTGGAAGTACAGGGCTTCACGCCTGGACGCGGCACCGCCTCAATCCAGCAGTCGCAGCACCTGGCCGATTCGGTTGTCCGCTACCTGGTCATCAATCACCAGATTCCGGTCTATCGCATCTATGAGCTTGGCCTCGGCAATGCCAAGATGCAGACCGCCTCCGATGAAGGATCAGCCAAGTCCGCGCACGGAAGCCGCGTTGAAGTTACGCTGTTGAAGAACGGAGTCGGCGAATTGCAGGCCAGCCAGCAGGCGCCTTCGATGTCACAGCCTCAGTAGCTCTAAATCCATGCAGGAGCAGTACGGCGCGGGCCTTCGGGCTCGCGTTTTTTGTTGCGCCGGGGCTAGGACAAGCGGGCGTTTCCGCGGGTTTCATGCTATCTTTGGCCCAGAAGATGCTATTTCCCGAGCCATCTGAGTTCTTTTTCACCGCCGGGTATGACTCTCCGGTCGGCCACCTCGATCTTGCGATGAGCGAGCGCGGTCTCGCCGTGGTTGCCTTCCAGGGACGATGGGTGGCGCCGTATGGCACGAAGAGTGCCCGGTGGATTGAGGAGCCCAAGCGCCTTCGCGTCGTGATCAGCCAGTTGGACGAGTACTTCGCCGGCGAGCGCCGGGAGTTCGACCTTCCGCTCGATCTGCGCGGCCCGGCCTTCCATCTGCGTTGCTGGCAGGCGCTGCTGCGCATTCCCTGCGGCCAGACGTGGTCTTACGCGAAGCTTGCCGCCGAAGTCGGCTCGCCACTGGCATCACGGGCCGTCGGACAGGCGAACCACCATAATCCCGTCGTGATCATCGTGCCCTGCCATCGCGTCATCGCCTCTGACGGCAAGCTCGCGGGCTTCGGCGGAGGGCTGCCCGCGAAGGAGTTTCTGCTGAATCTTGAAGGCGCCCGCTTTCGCCCATCGCTCCCGGAGCAGGGCAGCCTCTTCGGCGAACTCGCGGTCTAAGCAAAAAAGCCCCGGCGCGAACCGGGGCAAACGTGCAAGGAGATTCTTGTTTTCGCGACGTCTCTGCGGATCCTCCGGCGTGCGACTGCGAGACAATTCACCGCTCTACTGTTTCTTGTGATGCTTCCTTGATTGCTGCCGCTGTCCCGGAATAGCAAGAGTTGCAACGATCCTGATCATTCCCTTGCCTTGCTGCCAGGGGCGCGCCGCCGTAAACTCCATCTATGCACTCCCATGCCGGGCACTCTCATGGCCACGCTCATCCCCCGCTTACGGCGCGGATGCTGCGTTTTGCCCTGGGATTTACCCTGGCTTACATCGTCCTGCTGGTGATCGCCGGATTCCGGGCGCACAGTTTGGCTCTGCTCTCAGAGGCCGGGCATAATGTTTCGGATTTTTTCGCCCTGCTACTCTCCTGGGTCGCCGCATATTTCAGCGAGCGCCCAGCCACCAGCACAAAGACCTACGGCTGGCGGCGAGCCGGAGTCCTGGCCGCCTTTGTCAATGCTGTCACGTTGATCGTGATTGCCGTTCTAATCTTCTACTCGGCAATTCAGCGTCTCTACCATCCTGAACCTGTCCAGGCAGGGCTGATGATGTGGGTCGCCGCCGCCGGAGTCCTGCTCAACGGGGCTATCACGGTGATGCTGCTGCGTGGCGC
>Ga0181537_10000138_pt1 | contig 64761 bp, 50 predicted proteins | sample PEATcosm2014_Bin_39_FD_119765 | JGI IMG/M metagenome (GOLD analysis project Ga0181537, IMG submission 119765) | Peatland microbial communities from MTU Mesocosm Facility, Houghton, MI, USA - PEATcosm2014_Bin23_10_metaG | ecosystem: Environmental > Terrestrial > Soil > Wetlands > Peat | place...
CTGGTTTTTGATCACCACCCGCGCGGAAGGCGGCACGTCGGGTATTGCTGTTCCCCCGGCGCACATCGCTGCGACGCGGATGCCGCCCAAGGCGAAAGCGAGAAATCGAGACGGATTCATACTTGGCAACGATGAGCGGATGCCTCTGTCCCAAACAGGGCGGTATCAATTCACCTATATATCGATAGAGTATAAGTAGTTTGATGGCCCGAGTCAAGAATAATAGGCTGATCGCTCTTCTAAGACATTGTTTCTAAGGGAAATTCAGCCGTGTATCCAGCTTCTTGCCCTACAAGCCAACAACCACGGAGCGCGGCACGGAAGGGATTCCGTTTCGCAAAAAACGCCTTTTCTTCGCCTTATTGCCCTGGGTGCCGACGAATCGTCTTTATGGGCGTACAACACAACTGCCGGATGGCGGCGCGGGGTGACGCGAGATAGAATCGACGTGACTATGCATCGCTTTACCCTAAGCAATTGTCTGATAGTGGCCGCAGCCAGCCTTGCAGCCGGATTTGTTGCCGCGCAGTCCACGCGGACGGCGGACGAGGGATGGATTCGGCTTTGGGATGGGAAGACGCTCGACGGATGGGAGCACCTCGGACCCGACGGTTTCACGATCGAGAATGGGCTTTTGAAAAGCCACGGCGGGATGGGATTGCTTTGGTACACGAAACGAAAGTTCGGCACCGGCGACACCATCCGCGTGGTATTCAAGACGGAAAAGCCGGACTCGAATTCGGGAGTCTTCATTCGCTTTCCCGACCCGCCGAAGGACCCGTGGTACCCCATTCACTTCGGCTACGAAGTGCAGATCGACAACTCAGATGACGATTGGCATTGCACCGGCGTGATCTACTCGATGAGCAAGGCCAAGGCGCGGCCGCAGAAAGCGCCCGGCGAGTGGAACACGATGGATATCACGTTGCGGGGCGACGAGACGATAGTCTGGCTGAATGGGATTCTGATCACGGATTTCCATGACAGGCCGCTGGCAGCCGGCACGCCGCCGCGCAAAGAGTGGTACGAGGGAGTGCGCGGGCCGCGGGCCGAGACCGGCTACATGGGAGTACAGAATGAGGGCGAAAGCTCAGGCGTGTTTTTCAGGGAAGTTTCTTATCGGCACAGCGCCAAATAGCGATCGGCTGCAGGGGAGGAGCGCAGGCGAAACCCCCAATGCGCCGCCGCGACAAATTGATCCGCCCGAGTATCGCCTTCGCGTTGGCGATTGGCGTGTGCGCTTCATAGTGCGAGGCAACACGGTGATCGTTTTGAGAGTTCTCAATCGTAAAGACGCCTACAGTTAAACCCCGAAGGGACCGCCGGAACAACCGGGCGCGCGGTCACGTATCCTGTACATCTGCTTCGGCGTTTAGTTTCAGTTCGCGACTTGGTGGCCGCGCACGTCACAATGGTGGATGAGGGTTTAGCCTAACCCAAAGAAAGTGTATCGATATCGAATGAGCGCCACTACTTTATGAATACCGGGTTAGCCATTGAAACCGAAGGGCTTGGGAAGACGTATCGCACCCGCTGGGGCGGTAGGGAAATCACGGCGGTGGCCGGCCTATCGCTGCAGGTGCCGGCCGGAGTAAAGTACGGGCTCCTGGGCGCCAACGGCGCGGGGAAGACGACGTTCGTCAAGATGTTGCTCGCCGCGGTGAGGCCAACCAGCGGGCGTGCGCTCCTGTTTGGGCGGGAGGCGAATGAGCCCGAGTCGCGGCGGCCTGTGGGCTACCTGCCGGAGAACCATCGATTCCCGACGTATTTCACCGGCGCGGGCATGCTGGATTTCTATGGGGCATTGTCCGGAATGACGGCGGCGGACCGCGCGCGACGCATCCCAGAGTTGCTGGAACTGCTGGGGCTTGCCAACTGGGGTGATGTACGCATTAAGAAATACTCGAAAGGGATGCTGCAACGCCTTGGGCTGGCGCAGGCACTGATGCATCGGCCGCAGATGCTGATCCTCGATGAACCCACGGATGGTGTGGATCCGGCGGGGCGGCGCCATATTCGGGATGTGTTGAACCTGCTTACCGGCACGGGCGTAACGGTGTTTCTGAACTCACACTTATTGAGCGAAGTCGAGTTGTTCTGCGATCACGTAGCGATACTCACGCAGGGGAGGCTGGCGCTGGAAGGGAAGATGGCGAACCTGCTGGCCGGACGCGGGTATCTGCTGGTGGCGCGCCAGGTGAGCGACGCCGTGAGGAAGGAAGTGATGGCGCTGGCGAGCGGTGTGCGGCCGCTCGAAGACGGCGTCGAGTTTCAGATTGGATCGTCTGAAGAAGTGAATCGCGCCATCGACAGGCTGCGCGCGGGCGGGGCATTGATTCAATCCGTGATTCCCACGACGAGCTCGCTCGAGGACGTGTTCATCGCAACCACCGGGCTCGGCCGCAAGGCGGCGGAAGGCGAGGCGCACGCGTGAGCACGCAACCTACAACGCAAGAGGCGCCGCTCGCCGCGCAGACGGCAGCGATCGGCAATGGCGGACTGGATAGCTCACAGTGGCGGGTTTTCCTGGCTCTAGTCCTCGACACGGTGCAGGAGGCGCGCGCACGCTGGCTGTTCTGGGGTCTATTCGGATTGTCAACGCTATTGATTCTCTTCTTCCTGTTTGTCTTGAAGATCGATTTGGTGGCCGGCGCGGTCGCTATCGCCGGCATGCCGGTCGAGGCTTCGCGGAAAATCTTCAACATGGAGAAGTTTGTCAGAAACTCCTACATGTTTATCGCCGTGTTTCTTTACGTTTGGGGAACGTTCCTCGCGATATTCGCTTCCGCGGGGCTGATGCCGGCGGTGTTGGAACCAGGCCGCATTGGATTACTGCTTTCAAAGCCGGTGACTCGGCCGATGTTACTGGTTGGGCGCTATGCGGGAAACCTGCTGGTAGTGACGCTAAATCACGCCTACCTGGTGACCGCGATTTACATCATCATCGGTTTGAAGACCGATATCTGGCACGCCACTTTTCTCTACGCCATTCCGGTGACGGTGTTTTTGTTCGCCGTGCTGCTGACCGTGGTGGTGTTCATTGGCGTTGTGTCGGAAAGCGCAGCGCTTTCACTGATGGTAACGGTGGCGCTCGTCTTCATCAGCATGCTTTTGGCGTCGCGCAAGATTGTCGTGAACCTGCTGAGTTCGGAGTGGTCACGGGACTTGTGGCAGGCTTTGTATTGGATGCTGCCGAAGGCCTGGGACCTGGGCGGAGCGATGCGCAGCCTGATCCTTGGCGAGCCGGCGAATTGGTTGGACCCGGTATGGACGTCGGCCTTATTCGGAGTGTTCGTGTTTGGGGCGGCTCTCTACATGTTTCAGAAGAAGGATTACTAAAGATGGGCGGACGTAACGCGAAGCTAGCGAGCCGGGTTCGTTCCGCGGAAAAGGCCCGGACGACTCCCGGCTCTGGCGGCTCGGCAGCCCCCGCCACGCTGGCGGCACTTTGCCTGTGTATGACGGCTTGTGTTGGCGGCCAGCAGGGCGGCGCATTCGTCGACCCCGCTTTTGTTCCGTTTATTCCGCCCGATAGCCACGTCATGGCGGGCGTGCGGTTGCAGAAGCTGCGCTCGACCGATCTCTACGCTAAGTACCGAGCTGAACTGCCGCTGCCGCTACTCGACGAGTTTAAAGAGAAAACGGGGCTCGATCCGGAGCACGACATCCGAGATGTGCTGGTGGCGGGCTCACAGGCGGACATGCTGGTGCTGGTGACGGGCCATTTTGACGTCGCCGGCGTCGAGGCGAAGACCAAGGGCCTCGGCACAAAGCGGTTCGCGTACAAGGGCTACACATTGGCCGGAGACGATCGCTATGCCGTGGTGTTTCTAAACAACGGCCTTGCGGCGGCAGGCAGTGCGGCTAGCCTTCGGGCGGCGATCGACCGCAGAGACCGCTCAGCACCAATACCCGCGGCTTTGGCCGCCAGCCTGGCGCAGGCGCCGCGAAACGCACAGTTGTGGGTGGTGGGCGCCGGGCCCCTGAAGAATTTTGGATTCTTGGAGCAACACGACGACATACAGTCGATTCTCGAGAACTTCGTGCGCTATGTGAACGGGGCAATGCTATCGCTCGAAGTCGACAGCGGCCTCACTTTTGCGGGCCGCGTAGATTGCAATTCCCAAGCGGGCGTCAAGCGAGTGAATGACGCGCTACGAGGCATCATTGGTCTGGCGCGGCTGACGACTAAGACAGATCAAGGCGATCTGCTGCGGTTGTACGATGCGATTGAAGTAAAAGCCGAGGGGAACGCCGTGAAGATCGACGCCAAGATAAGCCCGGAGATGGTCCCCAAACTGGTCGCTTTGCTGCACGGCCGCGGCGTTCTGACAATGCCTGGAATCCCGGCTGAATGAGCAGCTCAAAGTCGGCTTAAGCGAGCAACCAGGGTCACCACAGAGATTTCAGCGATCATGCTGGGCTTCGCGGGTACCGAGCCTCCATTTGCGGTTTTGCTTGATGTTTTTTGCCATGCGAGCAGGCACATAGAATCGTGAGTTGCAATCGTGGCAGCGAAGCGGCTTCTGGCCAATGATCCGCATGACGAGATCGAGAAGCTTGTGCCGCCTGGATGGGCTCAGGTGGGCGGAATGGCAGACGGGACACATTGCGCGAGAGGGTCGTCTTATTCTAGATCTTGTGCGGATCGGTCGCTCGCCGGAGTTGCAAGGATGTTTTAGAGCGGCGTTTCGGATTGTCCGATAACAGATATTATGTCAACTATTGCGGTAGTGGGTCAGTTTGCTTTGAGCCCACGCTAAACCTATGCACGAACCAAACGCAAACCAGACCACCCGACGAGCCTTCCTCAAAGCCGCTACCGCCAGCGCGTTCGCCGCCGGCGCTGCGAATGAACGGCTGCGGTCGGCCACAGATACTCCAATCAGCCGCTACCTGGCAACATTTCCTTACGGCGCCGTCGAACTGCTGCCTGGCCCCTTGAAGAGCCAATTCGACGAAAACCATCTGTTTTACCGAAACCTCAGCGAGGACCGGCTTCTGAAGATCTACCGCCAGCGCGCCGGCCTCCCTGCCCCTGGCGAGGACATGGGCGGTTGGTACGACGATTTCTGCCCCGGCGCTCATTTTGGCCAGTATGTGTCGGGGCTCGCGCGCTTCGCGGCGGTTACCAGGTCGGAAAGTACCCGCGCAAAGGTGCAGCGCCTGGTGAAGGGCTACGCCGAGACCGTTGATCCCAGCGGGCCGGGAGCGGGCGGAAAGTTCTTCGCGGGTCTGCGCTATCCCGGCTACACCTACGACAAGCTGGTCTGCGGCCTGCTGGATGCCCACACCTGGGCCGCCGACACTTCGGCGCTCTCTGTCTTGTACACCACCACCCGCGCCGCCATGCCACATATGCCCGATCACGCACTGACGGCCGAAGAACAGCAGCAGCGTCCGCATCAGGACGAGACCTTCACATGGGATGAGAGTTACACCATGGCCGAGAACCTCTTTCTGGCCTATGAGCGCACCGGCGATCGCATGTTTTTTGACATGGGCAAGCGCTACCTTCTCGACCGCACTTTCTTCGATCCGCTGTCGGAGGGCCACAATGTTCTCCCCGGCCTGCACGCCTATAGTCACGTCAATGCGCTGAGCTCTGGCATGCAAGGCTACTTGAAACTGAACGATCCGAAATATCTTCGCGCGGTCAGCAACGCAGTCGGCATGATTTGGAAAGACCAGAGCTTCGCCACCGGCGGCTGGGGACCAAACGAAGGGTTTGTCGAACCGGGCAAAGGAGAACTCGGGGCCAGCCTCTCGAATACCAACCGAAGCTTCGAAACTCCCTGCGGCGCGTATGCGCACTTTAAGGTGATGCGATACCTGCTCGCGGTTACGCGCGATGCCCGCTATGGCGACAGTCTGGAGCGCGTGCTCTACAACACCATTTTGGGCGCATGGCCGGTCCGCGAAGACGGGTCGAGCTTTTACTACTCCGACTATCACCACGGTGGCGCGAAAACCTACCGCCGCGATATTGCGGGCGCGAAATACCGATGGGACCACGACGGCAGGTGGCCGTGTTGTTCAGGCACTTTGCCGCAGGTAGTGGCCGACTACGCCATTAGCGGCTATTTTCGGAGTCACGACGGAATCTATGTCAATCTGTTTGTGCCCTCGCGCCTAAACTGGATGGCTGGCCCGGTGCGCTGTTCCCTGCTGCTAGAGACCAGTTATCCGACCGGCAGCCTGGTAAGCATGAAGCTTGAGCTCTCCGCTCCGCTCGACTTCGCGCTGCACCTGCGCGTGCCAGGGTGGGCAGGCAGCCAGACTTCGGTTTCTATAAACGGCAAGCGCCTTACCGACGCCGCGGTTCCCGGCACCTTCCATGCCCTGCGGCGAAGCTGGAAAACGGGCGACATCCTCGAGTTCGAGATCGATCAGCGAGTTCGAACGGAAGCCGTGGACGCGGCGAATCCCAACCAGGTGGCGCTCCTCCGCGGTCCGCAGGTTTTGTTCGCGATCTCGGGCCGGCAACCCGAGGTAACTGTCGAGCAGCTTAACCGCCCTCAACTTGCGAAAGCGGAGAACAACGACTGGATTCTTCAAACCGGATCCTCGAAACTACTGCTGCGCCCCTTCGCAGACATTGGGGAGGAGACCTATCAAACGTACCTGAAAGTAGGAGAGGCCAAAGGAGTTGAACCGGCCGCGGGAGAAGCGAGAACCAACAAAAGGCTGAGCGCCGAGGCTACGTTCGCATCACACACTTGAACGCATACGCCGGGATTTCCGCCAAGCCAGGATGCCCAGCAGACCGCCGAGGCTCATCAGTCCCCAGGACGCAGGCTCGGGGCTCGCGCCGGTAAATCCGGCACAGCCGCTTATATGTGTTGCGGCTTGCATCGTACTCGTTCCGTTCGAGAACACACATCCGTCTACAGTGCCCGAAAACGTGCCTGACGATGACGGTGCGTCCATAGTGAAGGTCCCGTCGGTTGCTCCCACTAGAATGTTTCCGTCAAACGTGATGGACGTGCTTGGACTGATCGTGGCGTCGTTGCCGACTATCCAAAAGATGTTGTTCGCGTTCGCGCCGTTTATGAGATTGAAGGTTATGGAGCCGTTGATGGCTAGGTTCCCGGGAGCCTGGATGATGAAAATTGCATTGGCATTATTTTGAGCATTGAACGTCAAAGTAATACCAGAGGTCGACGAGCTTCCCGTTGGTAACCTGTACAAAGTATTGCCGAGAAGGGTCTGGCTCGTCGTAAGGCCGCCAGTAAGCGTCGTCGCGCCCGACAGATTCATGGCCGAAGACCACGCGCTTTCGAAGCTGTTATACGCGTTTGTAACAACCGCTGGAACAGAAGGGGAAGTGGGATAGATCGTATCGCCGGCGGTTACGGTGCCCGGAGGAAAACCGGTGATCGTCCCGACAGTGGCTCCGACGTCGCCGTTGACTTTAGTGAGTCCGGTGTTTGAAATCGTGCCGCCGAGGAGCCCGAAAGAAAGGTCGGCGTCCGTAAGACTGACGGAGAGACTACCCGCAAAAGCGGGTGTAGCCGCCCCTGCGGCCACTACCAGCCAAATTAGCCTCAACCGCATCTTTGTCGTGCTTCCTTTGATCGCGCTAATCATGTGAAACTTTTATGACTTACAAACCGGCCGACGGAGGAGAAAACCCAGACCAAGCAGCGAGCAAGTGAACAGGGCCGTCGTGCCGGACTCGGGCACCGGGTCGGAAGCAGGGTCTTTTTCAAGGCTGATGTCGCCGCTGCAGCCTGTTATGTCCGTTGTGCCGGCCAAGGTGTTTGTCCCCCTATCCGAGAACACACATCCGTTAATCGTGCCTGTAAGCGTCCCAATTCCGTCCGGGGAAACAGACATCGTGAAAGCCGATCCCGCGAGAATGTTCCCGTCAAATGTGATAGGTCCGGAGCTTCCTACGTTGATCGTAGCACCAGTTCCCACCACCCAAATGATGTTATCCGCCTTTGCGCCATTTACTAGGCTGAAGGTTATGGACCCGTTAACAGTGAAGGCCCCGGGAACCTGGATAATGAAGACCGCATTCGGATTGCCGTTGGCATTGAATGTCAAGTGAGTGCCCGAAGTCGTCGAGGTACCCCCCGCCGGTAACGTGTAGACATTTACTCCTTCGGCGGCGGTGAACACCTCGCTCGGCAGACCGGCGGCAAGCGGCGTCCCGCCGGTCAAACCAAGGGCAGCAATATAAGCAGCTAGAAAGTCGTTATATGCCGCCGCACCCGTCGGGCTGCCGGGCGCATAGACGGCCCCAGTTGCACTTCCGGTGGGGTCAAAACCCGTGATCGTACCCGCGGATGACCCCACCCCAACACTGCCCGTGATCAAGGACGTCCCGATATTTGAAACGTTGTAGCCCAGGAGCGTAAACCCGGACGAGAGGGCGGTTTGGATATCCGCATCCGCCGCGGTCACCGTGTTTCCGAGCGCAGGAATAGCCGCGACAACCGCTATCACCACCCAGATCGACCGCGTTAGCATGTCAGCCCTCTTTACGCTCCTCGGGGTTTTCGTTGCGGCGAGCGGCTTTGCGCCGAAGAAGACCGAGGCCTAACAGACTGCCGCCTATCAGAGTGAGCGTCGCCGGCTCGGGAGTGGAACCAACCAGTGCCTGAACCGTCGTTTCCCCCGGGGTGCTACCGGAATTGGGAGCCACGATGTCCACAATCCCACCATCCGCGATGGTGAAGGTTGTCGAGCCGAAATTGCCGCTCGTTGCATTGTTTGTGCCCGGTCCGAGCTGCAATGGCGTCCAGTCGATAACGATCGAACTCGAATCGCTGTAGACTTTGCCGCCGGCGGAGGTGCCCACGTACTTCCCGACAGCGATGGTGGATGAGCACGCCGCGTTCGCGCACTCTGTGACGATCAAGTCAATCGTGAACGCGCCGAAAGTCGAGCTCGTGGTGGTCGAACAGGTACTGCACACCAGAGTGAAGTTCCCCAGATCAACCTCGGAAGGTGGAGGAACACCCACCGGGCTGGTTGAATTTGCTGTGAAAGTGAGCGTTGCAGCGACGCCGGATGTGCTGGCCAGTGACAGGGTGTCACTGGGGACGAACTCCGTACCTGCTGCGTTGGTGTTGTAGTAGATGGTGGCGCCTCTTGCACTTGTAGCCGTCATAACGACCGCCACTGCTAAAAGCACTGTGGTTTGTAAAGCGAACTTGTTTCTCATGTTTTGCTCGTGCGCTGCCTTTGGTCTCCGCTCCGATGCTTGGAGCCAACGGCGGACTTAAGAGCATTCGAATACCCAGGCCGTGTGCAATAGATACACCTCGCTCCAACCTATTGACGCGGTTTGGTCTATTGACCGCACGTCGAGCTACTTGGGGGTGCGGGGTGGACAGCTTGGCGCCAGCTGGAAGAAGGATCTGCACACGTCAGCAAGAATTGCACCTGCCTGCCGAACCGCACCTTGTCCTGGGTCAAGCCTTCCGCGCCGTTCCGGCGGGCTCGGCGCTTGGAAACCCTATTCCGCACGCCATCTTTCGCCCTTCGGGCTCGGATAAGAACGCAGCCACGAGCGGCTGCGCCACGGCTACGCTTGACGGTCGACGGCCAGGGCGGGTGGACGCCGGGCGCTCCGTTTTGGGGCCGGCAGCGTGAAGGAAAAGACCGAACCTTCTCCCGGTTTCGAGTCGGCCCAAATCCGGCCGCCGGTACTCTCGACAATCTTCTTGCAAGTGGCCAGGCCAAGGCCGATGCCGGGGTACTCGTCCTCATGGAGGCGTTGGAAAAGTCCAAACACGCGCTGGTTGAACAGCGGATCAAAGCCCATCCCGTTGTCGCGGACCGTGAAGACCCACATCGGGCTTTCGAGACGGGCAGCGATTTCAATCCGGGGCGGCGCTTCAGAGCGGTACTTCATGGCGTTCTCCAGCAGGTTCTGAAAGACCTGCTCGAGGAGGCCGATCTCCAGACGCACCAGGTCCGGGAGTTCGCTTACCACGATGTCGGCGCCGGTTTCGGCTATCATCGAGCGCAAACTCTGCAGAACGCTCCGCAGGGCGGCGCCGGCATCGGCGACCGGGTTCTTGCCGCGGGCGGCCCGTAAGGGCGCGGAGAAACGCTGCAAGGCATCGACGAGACGATAGGAGCGTGTTGCCGAGGTCTTGACGACGTCGAGGTAGTCGGCGGCGGTCTGATCGAGGTTTTTTCCGGCGTAGCGCCTTTCGAGGAGCTGACTGAAGTTGACGATGGTGCGGAGCGGCTCCTTGAGGTCGTGAGAGGCGACAGAGGAAACCTGAATCAGCTCCTCGTTCATGCGCGTGATTTCCGCGAGGCTGCGATCGCGGACGCGGCCGGCGCGGGAGATGTCGAGGAGCGCAAGCAGGAGGAAGACGACGAGAGCTAGAATGCCGATCAACTGAAAGGCGGCGGCATTGGCGCGACGGCGTTGCCCATCCAGGTTACCGGCAACCAAAGCCTGAAACTGGCGATCGCGAATGCTGCGTGTGAGGGCGATGACGCTTGGGCCCTCTTCATTTTGCGCCTCCAGGATAGCCAGGTCGCGCTTCCCTTGCTGGGCCAGTTCGACGGTTTCGCGCATTCTGGCCATCTTGTACCCACTGAGTTCCACTAAGCGGCGAACTTCTCCCGGGAAAAGGACGCTGCTGGAAGTGGCATTCAACCTGGCGACCATCCTGGGGTATTCGGCAACCGCGTCGAGATAGGGTTGAAGGTCGCGCGGTTTGCCAGTCAGCAAATAGCCGCGTTGTCCGGTTTCAGCATTCACGAGGAGGGCGAGAAACTGATCCTGTTCGAGGAGCGCGTCGCGCAATTCGACGACCCGCTGGCTGGCCGCCTGGGAGATTACCCAGTCGCGCCAGAGCAGCGCCACAAAGCCAATCAGCACGAAAAGTGCGGCGATTAAGAACACTAGATAGCGACGGCGCGGCAGGCGTCTCTCGCCTGGCAAAGGCGGAAGGGCTCGGGTCGATTGATAGGCTTCAATCCAACTTAGCAAGAGGCTCCTATCGCCTGGGCTCGGCTAATGTACTCGGCGAATGTATAAATACGGGCAGAGCTTCGGGAACCGATGCTTCCATTGTGATACGCCTCGGTTTAGGCCGGGCGCGAACCAGCTTGATCGGTCCGCGGCGGAGTGTCCCTGTCACATTTGCCTGTCAACCTGAGGGCCCAAGCCAACATACTATTGAATAACCAATCGTCTAACGTGTTAGGGGCTCATTAAGGGGGGTGCCGCAGTTCGCGGCCTCGCATGCTTTCCCTGCCGCAGTACCCCCAATTAGCGTTGAGCGACCACTTTTAAGAAGAAGTGACGACATACGAGAGAATGAAGGTTTCTATCCAGGACAACGGAATAGTAGCGATGCGAGCAGATGCGGCGCGCAGACAGGCGGAATTCCGCCGCGCGCTGAGCGGGGAGATTCGAGAGTGGCCGGAGGCCTGTGAATACCTGTACGGCTACGAGGCGGAGAGTGCACTTGGGCGGAATGCGAACGAGCTTTTAAAGACTGGCCCCGCAGCCATCCTCGATCGCGCACAGGCAGACCTCCGCGACCAAGGCGCTTGGCAAGGAATCCTCAAACAACGCGGCGCCGGAGGTGAGGCTCTTGTGGTTTTGGCGAGCTGGAGGTTGGCGGATCGAGACGCGGCCTCGCATGATCGGGAGGTTATTGAACAAATCACAAATCTGACGCCATACCTGACCGGCATCGAGTTGGCCGGCGCCGCAGCAGCCTCGCGGCTGCGCCTGGTAGAAGCAGAGCTCGAAACCGCGCAGGCAGAAGGCGTGCGGTTTGCGCGCACCATCTCACATGGCCTGGCCGCGCCGCTGACCAGCACGCGCTGGCTGCTTGAGGCTTTACCGGAACGGTTGGGCGCGAGTCTCCCGGCGGAAGTTGGCAAGATCATCGAGACGGCTCTGAAAAACCTGGATGAGATGACTGGACTGATTGAAGCACTCAGTAGTCATCAGAGTGCGGGCCAGAAGAGTCTGCACACCGAGCGGGCCACAAGTTCACGGAAGGCGTTGGATGCAGCGATGGCGAAGTTGAGGGGGAAAATCACAGACTCAACCGCTGAGATTACAATCGGCGAGCTGCCGCTGGTAAAGGTCGACCCGGCAGCCCTGGCTTGCCTGTTTGAGAATTTGATCGGCAACGCGCTTACTTTCCAGCCCGCCGGACAAACGCCGCGAGTATCGATCAGCGCAACGGGGCAGGATGGGCGATGGTTGTTCCGGGTTGAAGACAACGGGATTGGGATTGATCGGCAGCACGCTGAGCGGATATTCCAACCACTGCAGCGGCTGAACCCGAAATATCCCGGCCGCGGGATCGGCTTGGCGACATGCCGGAAAATCGTGGAGCGCACGGCCGGGCGGATATGGGTGGAGCCGGCCGCCGATAGGGGCTCTGTATTTTGGTTCACCCTTCCGCGGGAAGGCGAGGGTTAGACGGAGGGTCCGGGGGTGGCGAAGGGGGGTGTGGATGATCGCGATGACAGATGTAAAAGTTGATTCTCTCGACGTTATCGTTGTCGAGAACAGCCCGCACGATACTCGTCTGATACGCGAGGGCTTCGAACTGTGGAGCCGGCCCTATCGTCTGAGTTGTTATTTGGACGGGGAGCGGGCTCTGAGCGAGTTGATGCAACGTGCCAGCCTTGGGCCGTTAAACCGAACGCTCCTGGTGCTGGATTGGAATCTGCCGGGTCTGCACGGAAGTAAGTTGCTGCGGCAACTTCGTGCCGACCCGCGCTTCGACCCGCTGTGCGTGGTGGTATTCACTTCATCCTCGTCGGAACTGGACCGGGACCTGGCCAAGAAGCTGGGCGCCAACCGTTTTGTGACCAAGGCGGTGAATTTGGATGATTTCTTCCACGCGTTGGTGTCGCTGCAAGAGCTGGTGTAACTTGGGCGGGAGCGTCGAGACGAGTCTCGACGCGGGAGGCACGAGTGCCTGCGCCGCACGGAGGAAGCCTGCCTCTATGGTCTCAGGAGGTCAGGCCGTGCTCGATTGCGTAGCGCGTTAATTGCGCCGTGGTGCGGAGTTTCAGCTTATCCATAATCGAGTTCTTGTGGAACTCCGCGGTGCGCGATGAGATGTTCAGCGAAAAGGCAATTTGTTTTGCGCTGCACCCCTGGGCAATGAGCCGAAGCACAGACACCTGGCGTTCCGACAAGTCGTCGTGGTCAGGCTGAGCCATGACGGCTTCCAGGTCGCGCGAGAGGTAGCGTTCGCCGGCGAGCGCCGCTCTCAAGGCGGCCACCAGATCGCCGCTTCCGCAGTCCTTCACCACATAGGCGGAGGCGCCGGCGCGAAAAGCTTCGCGCAGAAGCACGCGGCTTTTGTGCATTGTGAGAAAGACTATCTTTGCCGCGGGAAGGCGTTCGAGAATCGCGCGGGCTGCGTCCAGGCCGCTGAGGCCAGGCATGGTTATGTCTAGGACAACAACGTCTGGCTGGAGCCGGGCCACTTCCTCCACCAGCGTCTCGGAATTAGCCGCCCAGCCGATAACATCGAATTCCGGCGCAAGGAGCACCGAAAGCGTCTCCATGATCAGGAAGTGATCATCGGCAAGGAATAATCTTGGTTTTTGCGCTGCAGCCGGATTTTGCGGGTCAGGAGAAGTGAGGTTTGAGACCGCTGCAACTGGTCCATTAAGGGTTGAAATCATAAGAGTGGGTCACGATCCTCCCATACCCGGCATATTACCACCAGACCAGACTAAACAAGTCCGAATTTAAGTTAATGCTAAGACCATTCGTTACAACACATTTTCAGTAGACCCAGACTCCAAAGATGGATCGCAGGTCGCAGTGGCAGGAATTCTCCATGGATTGCTCGAAGATCTCGGACGTAACTGATTGACCGATATGGGCGCGAGTGAAGGCTCGGAATGCTGGCCAAAAAATCGCGTCGCCGAGCTGAGTGCGGAGGGCGTCCAGAAACAGTGCTCCTTTGTGGTAGGGTATTGGCCCTCCGGCTTCGGATGGGATGGTCCAGGCGGTGAAGTGGAGGGGTCGGCCGTCGTTGGCGGCCAGAATGTCCGTGTAGATCTTTCGAGAGCGCTCCAGTTCGGCTTCATAGCGCTGCTTGCCGAATCGTTTCTCGAGAAACGCGTCGGCGACGAAGGTGGCGACGCCTTCATTGAGCCAAAAATCGGACCAATCCCGAGCAGTGAGGCCAATGCCCCACCACTGATGAGCGAGTTCATGCGCTAGCAGCCAAAGGTCGCCCGGATCTTTCTTGAGTGAAGCGAGGTACGCTTCGGGAAGCAGCGTGAAGCCGGACGCTTCCTGCATCACCTCGCCGTGGGCAAAGACAGTGGTGTAGGCGGAGCCGGGATAAGGGACGCCGGCGAGGCCTTCAAAAAAAGCGAGCGCGGATGCTGTGTCGTTGAGAACCGCGGCGTAGGGCGGGCTGGAATCGGCAGCCTGGGGTTCCAGGGCTGGAAGGCTTTCCGCGGCTGGAGGGTGAGAAGAGGCATCCGCGGGTGGCTTCGTCTGGGCCTGAGGAGGCACGGAGGCTGGCGCGGGAGACGGTTGGGCAAGTACGGCAAGCCAAAGCCGGGTCTTCCCTGCCCGGCGGGATTGATACTGAAACAAGCCGGCGGCAAAGCCAAACACGAACGTGGGGATAGGCTGGTTCTGGCGCCACTCAGTGGTGCGTTGGCCGTCCCGGACAGATTCGTGGACCTCGTCGCCCGAAGCGATCACACGGAATCGCTCCGGGGTAACCACCACGAGCCGAAAAGTTGCGCGATCGTCAGGCCGGTCATTGCAGGGTAGCCAATGGCTGGTGGCAAAAGCGGTGAAGACCAGGTCGGGGAAAAAAGCGGCTCCGCGGGTGGGCGCGGCGCGATAGGCGACGCGAAGGTCGGCCCGTTCGCCGGCGTGGAGCGGCTGCGGAAGGTCGACGCGTAGAACGCCTGCCGCCAGAAGATACTTGAGATGGATTTTCCCTTGACTGCAGCCGACCACCGTGATGTCAGCGGCATCGAGCTCCACTTGGGCGAGATGTTCAGAGAGAGCGATGAGGGAAATCGTCACCGCACCGAAGATCATGGGCTTGCCAAAGGAAGGCTGGATCGCGGCATCGTAGTGGGTGACCCGATAAGGACGAGGCGCCGGCGGATTCGCGATGAGCGCAGCGCAGGCGAAGAAAAGCAGCGGCGCCGTGAGCAGCAGCGCGGTAAGGTGGGCAAGCCCGAATGGTGGATTGCGGAGTTTGCGCGGATTACTGCTGTTGCTGCTGTTGCTGTTGAAGTAATTGTCCAAGTTGAAAACCTGGCTGAGGCGGCGGCTCTTGAGCCTTCTCTACCAGGATGGACCAATCTTGCGGTATCGGCAGATCCTGGTCAAGGGGTGGAGGGGCTTCCGAAGGAGTGACGCGAACGGCGACGCTAAGTTCGCTGGTGGACCGGCCGCGGAAGATGCCCTTGGTGGGAGGGACGTCGGCGTAGTCGCGGCCAATGGCAGTGCGGATGTGGCGCTCGCTTGCCATTAGGCAATTAGTGGGGTCAAAGCCGGCCCATCCGAGCTGTGGCAGGAAGACCTCAACCCAGGCATGCGTAGCACCCTCGGCGGAGCGGTCGCGATCCTGAACGCGGTGGTATAGATAACCGCTGACATAGCGCGCGGGAATGCGCACGCTGCGCAACAGCGCAATCATGACGTGCGCGAAATCCTGGCAGACGCCCCGGCGGTCGCGCAAGGCATCGTCAATGGGGCTGTCGACACGCGTGCTGCGGGGCACGTAATCAAACGTGCGGTAGAGGCTGGAGTTGATCTCGGTGACCAGTGTCAGCGGATCGCCGCGGCGTCGAACATCGAGCGATTGGGCCAGTTCCATGAGCAGCGGAGTGGGCTTGGCGTACTCGCTCGGAAGCAGCATTTCCCAGTAGTCGCCGTTGGCGACGATTCGATCCAGCTCCTGCCAGGACTCGTGATCGAGGGAAGAGGGCAGCGGAGCCATAGGCTGAACATCGCAGAGGGACTCGGCGACAATGACGAGCTGGGCGTGCACGCCCGGGATGTCGAAGTGGTGAACGTTATTGCCGAGATAATCACGATAGGAGAACACGCGGCAGCGCGGACTCACCGAGAGGTGATAAGTGAGGCAGCGCTGGTTGCCGTCGCTGCGCGGGTGCATGCGCGTCTCCATGATGCTTTCACTGATGTTCCGCGTGTAGCGGAACTTCGTGAGATGGCGAATGGTATAGAACATGATCGGGCTCAGCCGGCCAGCGCGCTTTCAATCGAATAGTTTATATAGAGCTGGAACAAAGCGTCGTGAATCTCCTGGCACTGGTGCAGAATTTCGTACAGATAGGGCCGGACCCCCTGCGCCACAATCTCCGCGATGTGCCCGAACTCGAGGGAGGCCTGGAGCCGGCCGGAGAGGCGCATTAACGCGCCTGCCCTGCGCTTGCCTCCCTCGCCGTGTACGGCTTCGAGCGCCTCCTGGAGGCAGTCGATGGCGTGGCGCACGGCGTGCGGGTTCTCGCCGTTGAGCAGGAGGAACTCGAGAATACGCTCCGGAGCGACGTCGTTGGTGTACACCCGGCAATAGGCTTCGAAAGCGGAGGCAGAGCGCAGGAGGCCGATCCACTCGAGATACTCGGTGCCTTCCATGGAGCGCTCGGGGTGGGCCCAAAACTCCTGGATGAATACGTTGAGAAGCTTCACGGTTGCGGTGGCGCGCTCGATGTAACAGCCGATTTGGATGAAGTGCCAGCCTTCGCCGTGATTCATCGTCGAGTCGGTGACGCCGTGAAAAAGCTGCGCGCCGGAAATGACCGCCTGAAGAAAGTCGGAGGGCTGCGCGTCACCCGGATTATCGCCGTAGTGGAGCGTGACCTCGTGATAGAGGCGGTTGAGCTGCTGCCATTGCTCGCTGCTGATCTGCTCGCGAACCTGGCGGGCGTTTTCGCGGGCGGAGACGATACAGGAAATGATCGACGCGTTGTTGCCGGCGTCGAAAGTCATCAGGTGAGTCAAGGCATAAGGGTCGCCGGTAAACTCAAAACCTTCCGGGTTGCCGAGGGCAGACAGGACGCGCTGCCAGCGGCGGTCGGTCGAGACGGACGATTCGTCAAGCATCAGGTTGAGGTTGACGTCGATGAGCCGCGCGGTGTGCTCAGCGCGCTCCAGGTAGCGGCTCATCCAATATAAGCTGTCTGCCACGCGTGAAAGCATATGACTCGTGACGGGTTCCCTCAGTTGCTCAGAACCCACGTATCCTTGCTGCCGCCGCCTTGCGAAGAATTCACCACCAGCGAGCCCCGGCGCAGGGCGACGCGAGTCAGCCCGCCGGGAGCAATGGTCACCTTGTCCCCGAACAGAACATAGGGGCGGAGATCGACATGGCGGGGCTCGAATCCGCCGTCGATCAGGCAGGGCGCGCGCGAGAAATTGAGCGTCGGCTGGGCAATATAGTTTCTGGGGTCGGCGTTGATTTTGTCGCGGAATTCGTCCCGCTGCGCGGCGGTGCTGTGCGGACCAATAAGCATTCCGTAGCCACCCGACTCGCCGACGGCTTTCACCACCAGCTTGTCGAGATTGGCCAGCACGTGCTGGCGCTCGACAGGATCGCTGAGCAAGAAAGTTTCGACGTTATTGAGGACCGGGTCTTCGCCCAGGTAGTACTTTATGATGTGCGGGACGTAGGCATAAAGCGCCTTGTCATCGGCCACGCCGGTGCCGAGCGCATTGGCGAGGGTGACGTTGCCGGCCCGGTAAGCGTTGAATAACCCGGCCACGCCGAGGCCTGAATCCAGACGAAACGCGAGGGCATCGACGAAATCGTCGTCAATGCGGCGATAGATTACATCGACGCGGCGCAGCCCGGTGGTGGTGCGCATGTAGACGACGTCGTCGTGGGTCAGCAGGTCGCGGCCTTCCACCAGCTCGATGCCCATCTGCCGCGCCAGGTAGGTGTGCTCGAAATAGGCGGAGTTGAAGACGCCAGGCGTCAACAGAACGATGGTGGGTTCCGGACGCCCCTCGGGGGCGAGCGAGCGCAGAGTGGCCAGCAGCGACTGGCTGTAGTGTTCGATTGAGCGCACCGAGCAGCGCTGGAACAATTGGGGAAAAATCCGTTTCATCACCATGCGGCTGGTGAGCATATAGGAGACACCGCTCGGCACGCGGAGATTATCCTCCAGCACTACAAATTCGCCGGTTTGCAGGCGGATGAGATCCGTGCCCGCAACCGTGATGTAGATGTTGCGCGGCACTTGGAGGCCGCGCATCTGGCGGCGAAAATGTTTGCAACTGAAGACGATCTCGCGCGGCACTACCCCGTCGCTCAGGATGCGGCCCTCGTTATAGATATCCCGCAGAAACAGGTTCAGCGCAGTGATGCGCTGGGTAAGGCCGCGTTCAATGTGGCTCCATTCACCGTTCGTGACGATGCGCGGCACCAGGTCATGCGGGAAAATTCGCTCGGTGCCTTCCTCGCGACCGTAGACCGTAAAGGTGATGCCCTGATTGAGGAAGGCGAGGTCGGCGGACTGCTTGCGGCGGCGCAGATCATCTGGAGAAAGCGACAGGAAGCTCTCCGTGAGCGGGATGTATTGCCGGCGCACATTGCCCTGCTCGTCGAACATCTCGTCGTAGGCGTCGTCACGAAAGTAATTCCGAAAAGCCGGGGAATCCAAAGGCTTTACCGGACCAGCGGAAGTCATAAACGTCCAAGGCTCAAAAACTTCGGTTGCTTCGGACAAGGAAGACCTCAGACAGGGAGAGTTTCGCGAGAAGAGCGAATGATCGAAGGTATCACAGTAGGGGTCAGGGGTCCGGGGCCAGGGGTCAGGTGACCTGCCGCTAGAATGCGTTGTGCGCAGCTCGCATGGCTTGGGCCGAATATGCGCTGAACCAGGACAGGAAGCCGAGCAAGACCATGAGGCCGATGAATTGATATGCGGTTTGTTGGCTCGGCTGCTGAGGAAAGTCCCGCTGGTAGAGGCGGTAGCCGGCGCCGATCGCAATGAAGAGCAGAACATACTCGCCGGTGATCAGCAGCATCGCCAGCGCCACCACGATTACGGCTATCCGCTCCTGGCGGCTCAGCGGCGTCATGGCCGATTGTCCGTCGAAGATTAACACCGGAATCAGGTTCAGCAGGTTGATCCAGGCGCCCACGTGCGCCACCGCCAGCCATACGCCTGCGCCCGTGGCGAAATAAATGACCAGGCAGGCGAGGGCGGCCAGCAAACCGAAGAACGGGCCAGCCAGCGAGATGCGTGCGCGCACCACCGGGTCGACATTGGCGCCGCGCCAGCGAACATAGGCGCCAAAGCCTGGAAGGAATACTGGCCCCTCGGCGGCAAACCCAAAACGCCGCACCATAACGTAGTGGCCCATTTCGTGAAGGAAAATCGACCCCACGAACCCGACAGCGAACCACCAGCCAAACAGGGCCCAGTAAACACCCAAGAAAGCAAGGAGGCTGAGAATGGTCTTGAGCTTTGCGAGGCCGAAGAGCAGGAACTTGCCCTTGGCCAACAGAAACGCCAACCATTTGAACTTGGCGACCAACGCGCCGCCGGCGCCTAATGGACCAAGCCATTTTCTCCAACGCGAAGGCTGGCCCGACTGCGGCTTTTCGGCGCCCTGCCCAGCTTGAACGGCCAAGCGGCGGCGCTCGGCGATTTCGTTTTCCAACTGGCGAATCGTGCGAATCACGGATTCTCGCTGTGGAGACTCCGCCGGGAGCAAATTCAGAGCGGAGCTCCAAGCCGCATGCGCGCCCTCAAGATCGCCCGAAGAATAGAGCGATGCCGCGCGTTGCGCGATGGCCTTCAGTTGGTCCTGATCAACTACGGAGCTCACTATTCCAGTGTAGCGATGGCGGACAAGCTCTCAGCTATCAGCTTTCAGCCATCAGCTTTCAGCCCTCAGCTTTCAGCCCTCAGCTTTCAGCCAGGCAAGCTCAGCTTTCAGCCATCAGCTTTCAGCCATCAGCTTTCAGCCATCAGCTTTCGGCCAGGCAAGCTCAGCTTTCAGCCGTCACTTGCAGCGGAGGTGCGTGGCTGAGAGCTGAAAGCTGATAGCCGATAGCTGCAGAGCTGAAAGCCCTCCGTAATATGCTCTTGAGATGACCCGAAGAACACTGGTTGGTTCGTTTGTCGCCACGGCGGCCGCATTGCAGATAAAAGGAGCGCGCAAGGAGTGGAAGCCAAAGCTGGGCGTGCTGGGGCCTTATACGCCGGCGAATGTTGCGTTTGCCCGCGCCCAGGGCTACAACAACATGATCATCGATGTGGGGCGCTCGCTCAATCCGGATACGACGACCGACGCCGAAATCGAAGCCGCCAAGACGGCGCTCGCCGCCGCGGGCATGTACGTTTCAGCCTTCGAACTCGCCACGAACCACATTTCGGCCGATCCGGCCGCGCACCAACGAGAGGTCGCGCATTTCCAGAAGGCGATTGAGATGGCAGGCAAACTCGGCGTGCATAACATTGGCGCGATGTCGGGCAAGAACGACCACTTACCGTTCGCCGCCCAGATTGACCAGATTGGGCGCGTCTACGAAGAAAAGTATTTCTCACTTTGCGAGAACCACCAGGTACGAATCTGCTGGGAACCATGGCCGGAGGGGCCCAATCTGGCAACCAGCCCGGTGGGGTATGACGCTTTGTTTCGCCGCTTTGGCAATTCGCCATACGTGGGCCTGCAGTTCGATCCGTCCCATGCGGTTCGCCAGTTCATGGACCCGATCCAGATCGCCAAGGACTACGCGGACAAGATCCACGATGTGCATTTGAAAGACACGGAGATTCTGACACCGGCGCTGCTTTCCGGCGGTATTCGTCCTGTGAATGGCCAGCAGTGGTGGCGTTACCGGATTCCGGGCATGGGTTCGATCCCATGGAACCAGTTCTTCAGCGTGCTGCAGGAGGCAGGCTACGACGGCGCGATGAGCGTGGAGCACGAAGACGATCTATATGGCGCCGATAACAATCCCGGCCCGGATTTCAGCGAAGAATACAAGGTAGGCTTCGTGATGGCCAAGCGGTACTTGTCGCAATACGTGCCGGTGTAATGGCGCGGGCGCCGATGCTAGCTCAGTTTAAACTGATCCCTTGCCATCAAGCAAGCCTGTAGAACGTAGAAGCGCCAATGAATCCGTTCTGGGAACAGTTCGCATTGTCGTTCGCTCCTGCCTTGCTGCCTACATTTGCCGTGCTGATCGGCATGATGGCGAACCGGTATCAGATCGAATCGCTCCGCGACTCGCTCCGTAGCGAAATGAGAACCGGCAACGAGTCATTTCGAAACGAGATCAAAACTGAGTTTGCCGCGCAGCGCGAGGTATGGCGCGCGGAGCTTCATCGCGTCGAGGAAGTTCTCGATGCCCGGCTGAGGCATCTCGAAGAACGTTAGTGCCAAGTTGCGGAAGTTTGCGTACAAAGTCTATCCGCTTGCTGACGCGCGCGGTTCAGTGGTGTCAGCGGCCTGCTCCGGACGCGGACTAGTACAGCGGGCTGCGGTTTATATGGCGGCCGCGTCGCTGAGGTCGGGCATTTGATCGCTGTCGAGCGAGTTGAGAAGGATGGAAGCCGCGGTTTCCAGGCCGTCGATGTCGTCGTCGTCAAAGCGCTCGAGGCTGGCGCTGTCAACGTCCAGCACCCCCACCAGCTTGCCCCAATTGAAAAGCGGGACAACGATTTCAGACTGAGAAGCCGGGTCGCAAACGATATGGCCGGGAAATTCGTTGACGTTCGGCACCACTACGGTCTCGCGTCTTTTCACCGCGGTGCCGCAAACTCCTTGACCCACGGCAATGCGCGTGCAAGCGGGCTTCCCCTGAAAAGGCCCCAGTACAAGCTGCTCATCTTGCCACAAATAGAAGCCGACCCAGTTCACGTCGGGCAGAAGACTGTTGAGCAGCGCCGCCGTATTGGCGGCATTCGCGATGAGATCCGTCTCGCCTCCCAGCAAGTCGATCAACTGGCGATGGATCAGCTCATATTGCCGCGCCTTCGTCGAGCTCGAATCAGTGTGGGTCACCGGGTGCATACGAAGTCAAAGTCTAGCGCAGAAGAGCTGCAAATGTGAAGGGGTTCTCGACAGCAGGTGGGGCTATCGGGTAATGGTTGCAACAGTCTTACCCTGCCAGCAATGGAGTAGTACGGTACCCTTTCCGCGGAATTGGCGCTTCTTACATGCTGGGCTGTAAAGGGTTAGAGGCAACGCAAACCCTACCCGGAGTCCATCACTTTCCGCAATCGGCCTCTCGCCGCGGCTGACCGCAGACCGCTGACGGCTTTCTCCGGCGCCGCGCCTCAACCGGCTTGATGCGTCCGTTTCCGGTGGTAAGGATTGGAAATGTAGCTCTTCGCTTCGGCTCCGATATCGGATTGCACGGCAACCTGCTCGGCTTCGCGGTAGGCCGGCACGGCTTCCGCATGCCGATTCATCAGATCGAGGGTCTGGCCGAGCCGGAACCAAGCCAATTGAGCCGTGCCCAGGTCGAGTTGATCGGCATGCCGAGTCGCCTCGCGAAGACTGGTGAGCGCGGCGTCTAAGTCGTCGTACCAGAACAGCAGGTTGCCGCGGATGTAGGCGAGCTTCTCCTCAGGAAGTTGTTGGTATCCGGGCTTCCCTTCCCGCCTGAAGCGCCCCACCTCGGCCAACACCGCGAGCGCAGCGGCCTTGTCGCCGAGGTCGCTATACATCTGGACCTCCTCGAGCCGAAAAAGGTAGTTGCGCGGAAAGAGCTCGGCCAGGCCTTTCAGCAGGGGGATGGCATCCTGAGAGCGGCGCTCGCGGCGATAGATCGCGGCGAGTAGGATGCGGGCGTCATATTTACTCAAGACGCCGCGCTCGGCAACCAGCTGCAATTGCCGGATGCCCAGCTCGCGATCGCCGCGAAAACCGCTCAGGAACCCGAGCACCTTCCAGTGCAGCGGCAGGTTTCCGACGATATAATTCTGGACTCCCTGGATGATGTTGGCATCGAGGAAGTTCGGATCGACTTCCACCAGCCGGTTGCTGTATTTCGAGGAAGCGCTGGCATCGTGCAAGGCGTCGATCCAAGCCTTTTCGACGAGGAACAAGTAGTTTGCACGCAGGCCATGCGCCACGCTCAACGCATAGAGGGCATGCGTATCGTTGGGATTGCGCGCCAGTTCGGCGTCGCCGAGCGCGATGGCTTTATCGATTGCGCCCCGGAACCCGTTGCGCACCTCCGGGGTCACGTTGAACTTCGCGCGGCGCAGAAACGGATTGGTTCCGGAAACCATCTGGCTTTCAAGGGCCCCGTTACGATACATCTCGCGGTAGAGGATGGCCTGGGCAAGATGGTCCCATCCATCCGGGTCGTCGGGCCGCGCGGCTACGTCCTTCTGAAAGAAGGCGATTGCGGCATCGAATTCGTTGTTGTAGAAGTGCTGCCAGCCGGGTTGGGTCGCCGGGTCGACGAGCTGGGCGGCGGCGCCACTGAGAACGGTTCCCACCACGCACGCAATTAGCGCGGCAACGCGTTGGCGGATTTCCATGAGCTTCTTTATTCTCCAACACGTGGGCTCAATTGCCGGTAAACCGCGGTGGCGCGGGCACTCGTGCCTGCCGCGTCGAGACTCGTCTCGACGCTTGTTGGCCGCCTTGACCCATTCAGCAAGCGTCGGCATGAGTGCCGACGCGGCCGGCACGAGTGCCCGCGCCACGGCATCTTGCGGCTACTTCGCGACGGCGGGCGGCTTGTTTTGTCCGGCGTTGAGATGATCGAAATTCAGTGCCGTGTTCAGCAGCAGCATGAAGCTGCCCTGTGTTTCCTGGCGCCACATGGGATTGATGGCGAAGAGCACCACGTGGCCGCGGCCGAGCGGCACGTCGACAATCGCGGGCGCCTCCGCCAGTTCCGCGCCTCCGGCAAGCATGCCGCTGATCCAGAGATTCTTCTCATCGGCAAATCGAAGCACCACCCGCGGATAGAGCGATGGCGGCGGAATCAGGGAGCGGTAGTAATTGCGGATCGCGGGATCGATGTAAAGCTCTTGCTCGGCGCGTGTGCGATGCACCGGCGCCTCGGGCTCGGTCCATGGACGACCCTGAGGGACATCGGCCTCAGTTGCTCCACCGCGGCCGCTTGGGCGTGGGGTTACTTCCTCGCCACCGGGACCGCCCCCGAAGCGTCCGGCAACGGAAACATGAAAGACCGGCGTCTGGTTGAAATAAACCCCGACGGTGTCGTCGTATCCGTAAGTAATGGGGCTGGTTTTGTCGGCCACCTTGGCGCGGGCCACCATGCCGCGCGCTCGAAGCAGCCGGGTCTCGGCGATTGCCACGGTATCAATGAACCCCAAGTCGACAGGAAGATGCGTACTGCCTCCGATGGTGATGAAAACGCCGCCATCCTCGACAAACTTCTTCAGGTTTGCGGCTCCTGCGAATCCGAGGCCGCCGCGGATGTCCGGGGCGTGGTCAACACCGGCAAAATTGGGAGTAGTTTCGGAATTCTCCCACGGAATCGCCCCACCGGCATCGCCGCCGTCTGGAGTCATACGTTTCGGAATGCCGTTGATGAGCTGCGCCACGCCAAAGAATGCTGGCGGCAGCAGTATCACATCAAATTCTTCCCTCAGATTTGGTGTGGCGCGGACATGCAGATCGGAGATGTAAGAATACGGCACCCCGGTTTCTTCGAGGCCCAGCCGGAACCACCCTTCGTTCTGCGTGTTGGTCCAAGTGTGAAGCAGGGCGATGCGCGGAACTCCGATTTCGTGCCGCGACACCGCAGGCAAAGCATCCACACTGGTTACGCGAATTCCCAATTGGCGGGCCTCGGCACTCAGCCGCGCATCGAAGCCGGCGGGATTCCCGTCGACGAGAAGCACGAATGAGCCGGGCGCGAATTTTTGCCCGGCGGCGTCGAAAGCGTCCTCGGCAGCCCAGAACTTCACGTCCTTCAGCCGGAAACGGAGCGAGGCCAGACCTGGTTCTCCCGAGGCATTGATGAGATAGGCTTTCGCGGCAGGCATTTTACCCGCGGCCGTGTGCCCGGCAGCAAGACCGCCGCCATCAAATCTCGTGGTTTCGCCGGCCATCGTCATCGGAGTCTTCAGAATTGCCGCGTCTGTTATCCGCACCGTCTTCACGTTGCGCAGCGGACCCAGCGTCCAGCCGGTGTCATCGTAGGGAGCTGGATCGTTTGTCGAGTAATACTGAGTGTCAAGCAGCATATCCACCATGCGGCTGTAGGGCTGATCCATGCGCACGATGTAGCTGCCAACTGGAATTTTCGTGCTCTTCGGGGCCTCCTTCTTTGTGTCGTCTTTCTTAACTTCGTCTTTGGCCTCGGCCGTTTCGGTTTTCGGCTTTTCGGCGGGCTTGGCGGGCTCCTTCACCTCGAATTCCTGATCCAGCGTGTGCACTTCCGCGCCCTGGCGCTGCAAAAGATTGGCGAGTTGTGCCGCCAGCGCGGGGCGCCTCCCGTCATTCACAATGGCCCAGGCGGCGGGGCCTTCCGTGGTTGCCTTCGCCACCGAACGCTTGCTTTTCTCGTAAAAGTCCCACAGTAGTTCCTGGCCGTGATGGGCGGTGTAATCAAGAGACAGCAGCACGCCGCTTTCTTCGAGGTTGGTGTTGTTGCGCAGCGACCACTTCACTTTAGGTAGAGGCGGATTCGGGCGAAACCATGTCCGGCTGGTCTCGCTCGGTCTCAACTCCGCATCCTCAGTAACCGGGAAGCCGTGGCCGTAAGTTTCGTAGAAACGGCCAATCGAGTTGTGCCCGTTGGCGACATAGAACATATAGTTGGGAGCCCAGCCGTCGTAGAAGCCGTGGGTCCACACACCGTACACCCCGCGTTCGGTTAGGCCCTGCACGTCGTTGTATGCGAACTTTTGCCATTCGCTTACCACGATGGGATCGAGCCAGGCGTTGTAGGGACCGGTACCGGTGGAAACGTAGAGGTAAGGTTCCGACTCGTGTAAATCGTGCAGGACCTGCGGGTGCCAGGCCAGAAAATTATCCATCATCATTTGTGAGAGCTTGAGGCCCATCGCAAGAGCATCGCGATTGTTGTCATGCTGGACGTAGTGGCCCCAATAAACCAGCGATGGCTGGGGCTTGTTTGGATTCGCCTTCCTGTAATTCCAGGAGTCGACCATGCGGTCGTGGCCGTCGACTTCGACGACCGGCGTAATTAGAAAAACCGTGTTCTTGCGGATACCCTGGATCATCGGCGAGTCTTCCACGGCGAGCCGGTACGCCAATTCCATCAGCATTTCAGGCGAGCCGGTCTCGGGCGAATGAATCGAGCCGGACACCCAATAGAAGGGCTTGCCGATGGAGACCAGTTGATGGGCTTCAGCCTCGGTGATTTTTCGCGGATCGGCGAGCTTGGCGGTGATTCCGCGAAGTTTATCGAGCTGGGCGATATTGCCCTCATCGCTCACGGCGACCAGCAGGAAGTCGCGGCCTTCTTCGCTCTTGCCGGTGCGGAAGACCTTCACGCGCGGGCTGGCTTTCGCCAACTCATCGTAATAACGGTAAATATCCTTCGAGTAAGTAAGAAAGTCTGGGGCGCCGACGATATGGCCAAGGATCTTATCCGGCGAAGGGACGGTTGACGAGGCTGGTAAGTGATCGACTAAGTCGGTAAGAAAGAATTTTTCGGTAGTGAACTCGTGAATCTTCTTGCTGTAGTCGTCGTCATTCGCAGCGCCGCCGGTAGTCTGCGCTTGCCCAGCGCCAGCAGCACAGACAATTACAATCCCAGCGAATGCAAGAGTGCACGCCCGCCTCGCCCAAGTGCTTATCCATATAGAACTAATTCGAGACCGTTGGAGATTCATAGTCCTCATCTTCCTTGCGTGAATCATTTCTGGGGTTTCAGGAGCGCTTGATAGACCGGGGGCCGGCTCAGTTGTTCCATATTTGGCTGCCCGGGGCCCATCATTCGCTGGGTCATGCCAACGAAAATCAGATCGTTCGTAGGATCAACCCAAAACCAGGTATCTGCGGCTCCGAGCCAAAAGAAGGTGCCTTTGCCGACCACCTCGTCAGCTTCGAGCGGGTCTGAGAAGACTGCGCAATCGTAACCCCAACCCATCCCGGGCCGGATAACTTCCGGACCAATCGAGAATTCGCCCGTCATCAAACTGGGCGCAAGGTGGTTTGTGGTCATAAGCTGCACCGTAGATGGCGCCAGGATGCGAACGCCGTCGAGCTCGCCGTGATTCATGAGCATCTGAGCGAAACGCAAATAGTCCTGTGCCGTCGAAACCATACCACCGCCGCCCGAAGGCGCCGATGGCTGCGCTGCATAACCAGGGGCCTGACTCGCGACGAGTTTCCCTTCCTGGTCGCCCCCATAGAAGGCCGCAAACCGGTTCCACTTTTTTTCCGGAACGAAGAAGCCGGTATCCTGCATGCCAAGCGGCCCAAGAATACGCTGCTGCATGAAATCGGGCAAGGACTGCCCCGACAATTTTTCGACGATATAACCCTGGATATCCATCGACACGCTGTAAACCCAGCGAGTCCCCGGCTGATACGCCAACGGGATTTTGGCAAGCTTGTCAATCGTCTCCTGAAGGTTTTTGGATTGCAACACTTGTTTGCTCATGTACAGCTTGTCAACCGGACTGCTCCCGAAAAACCCGTAAGTGAAGCCCGCCGTGTGAGTCATCAGCTCCTTCATGGTCGGAGGATGGACAGGATCTTCCAGGATCATATTGCCGCTGGAATCCACGCCCTTAAAGACCTTGAGGTGGGCGAACTCGGGGATGTACTGCGAGATCGGATCCGAAGGACGCCATTTGCCTTCTTCGTAGAGCAGCATCATGGCAACGCCAGTGACAGGCTTGGTCATGGAGAAGATGCGAAAGATCGTGTCCTTCGTCATCGGAGCGCCACTCGCCAGGTCTTTCTTGCCGTAGGCCCTCTCCTCGACCACTTTGCCGTGCCGCGCCAGGATTGTTACGATGCCGGCAAGCTGCTTCTCATCCACTTCCCGCTGCATCGCGGCGTGGAGCCGCTCAAGCCGCTCGGACGAAAATCCAAGCGCCTCTGGTTTACTCCCCGCAAGATCGGGAGCCTGCTTAATGGCTTGCTGAGCCTGGGCCTGATGCTCGCCGGCAACCAAGAGCAGCGCGGCGAAGAGCGATAGAGCGAAACGCTTGGTTCGTGTCTTTTTCATTTGCTTCGGTCTTTCGATTTGAAGAAGGGCTGCGGACGACCGCGAGTTCCAAAGGTACCCAGCATAATGCAAAGCGAGTTCCAACCCGCTGCAGGTTGCCAACTGTTGCCAACCTGCCCCACACAATGAGTTGGTACACTGAGCGGGTTCAAGGAGTGAAAATTTGTCCCGCTATTCTGCATTCCTGGCCTTATCCATCGGGGCCCTCGCGCCGCTTGCGCTTGCCCAATCGCTCGACCCTAAGCTTTATTCCGAGATGCACTGGCGCCAGATCGGACCACCCCGTGCCGGTCGTGCTCGCGCACTGGCAGGCTTGCCCAGCCAGCCCAATGTTTTCTACATCGGCTTCGATAACGGCGGGGTATGGCGCTCGACGGATTTCGGATCGACCTGGGTTCCGCTCTTCGACAACCAACCCACCGGCTCCATCGGCGCCATCGCGGTTGCGCCCTCAGACCCCAATATCATTTATGTCGGCAGCGGCGCGGGCATCATCCGGCCCGACCTGGCCGTGGGCGATGGCGTTTACAAATCCATCGACGCCGGCAAGACCTGGACGCACCTCGGCCTCCGCGATTCCCAAATGATCGCGAATATCGAAATCGATCCAAAGGACCCGAACCGCATCTTCGTCGCCGCCCTCGGCCATCCCTACGGCCCCAACCCGGAGCGTGGGATTTTCCGTTCCACTGACGGCGGCGCAAGCTTTCAGAAAGTGCTCTACGTGGACGAATACACCAGCGGCAACGACGTCCGCATCGACCCTAGCCAGCCGGACACGATTTACGCAGCTCTCTGGCAGCAGCAGCAGGGCTTCTTCGAGAACGGCGCGTTTGGCGGAACGGACGGCGGCATTTTCAAATCCACAGACGGTGGCTCGACGTGGAAGAAGTTGACGGGCGGACTGCCGCCGATTATCGAAGCGAACCTCGCCATCGCTCCAAGCAATTCGAAAACCATCTATGCCACCGTGGCGGTGGGTGGCGCAGCGGCGGAAACACCAGCCGCGGCGGGAGCAGGTGGGCGCGCTCCACGCGGCGGACGTGGCGGCAACATCTCGTTCTACAAAACCAACGATGGCGGAGAACATTGGCTGCTCGCCACTGACGATCCACGTGTCTACGAAATGGGCTCGCAGGGCCGTCATGCACCCGATTCGCGGCCGCTTGGACGGATCGGCGGTGGAGACTTGCCCACGATTACAGTGGATCCCCAAAACGAAAAAGTGGTCTATAGCTGCTCAACCGTGTTCTGGCGCACCGAGGATGCGGGCCTCACCTGGACGGCTGTGCGCGGGGCGCCCGGCGGAGACGACTACCAGAAGAGCTGGGTGAATCCCGCCCACCCGAACATCATTCTGCTGGTGAGCGATCAGGGCGGCGTGGTGTCAGCGAATCGTGGCGAATCGTGGAGCAATTGGTACACCCAGCCCACCGCGGCCATGTATCACGTAACCGCCGACAACGCCTTCCCCTATCGCCTGTGCGGGGGCCAGCAGGATTCGGGTTCGGCTTGCGTTGACAGCCGCGGCATGGACGGCGAAATCACGTTCCACGATTGGCATCCCGCCGACATCGAAGAATACGGCGAAGCGGCCCCGGACCCGAAGAATCCGGATCTGGTTTACGGCGGGAAAGTGACTGTCTATAACCGCACCACAAGCCAGAGGGCCAACGTTGGGCCGCCTCCTCCCGGCCGGGGCGCGGCAGCAGACCCAAAACCGCCGGCGCGCGTGGTTCGCACCCAGCCGCTGATCTGGTCTCCAAAGGATCCGACGATTCTTTATTACGCTACGGCCGGGGTCTGGAAGACCACCAACGGCGGGCATAGCTGGACCCCTATTAGCGGCGACCTGACCCGGCAAACCTGGGACATCCCGGCCAATGCCGGCAAATATGCCTCCACCGTGACACCAGCCGCGCAAGGCTCGGTTACTGCGCTCGCACCCTCGCCTCTCGACGTGAACGTGCTTTGGGCTGGAACGGGCGACGGCCTCATTCAAGTCACCACCAACGGCGGCCTGAAGTGGACCAACGTCACACCTCCGCAGATGAAACCCTGGACGCGCATCTTCAATATGGAGGCCGGCCACTTCGACACGAAAACGGCCTACGCCGCCGCGAATACCCTACGCCTGGATGACATGAACCCCCACCTGTGGCGCACCCACGATGGAGGCAAGACCTGGACCGAGATCGACAACGGCATCGCGCCGGGGGCAGTTACTAACTCCATTCGAGAAGACCCGCGCAAGAAAGGCCTGCTCTACGCATCCACCGATACGCAGGTCTGGGTTTCCATCGACGATGGCGAAAATTGGAGCTCCCTGCGGCTCGACATGCCTGCCATCTCTGTGCGCGACATCGAGGTGAAGGACGACGAATCGTGCTTGTGTTCCGACCTCGTCGCCGGCACGCACGGACGGGGCTTTTGGATTCTCGACGACGTGACGCCGCTTCGTCAGGCTGGCGACGCCGCGGCCGCATCCAAGGCTTATCTTTTCAAGCCCGCCACGGGCGTTCGTATCCGGTTCGCCACGAACGACCCCACCCCCTGGCCGCCGGAGCTGCTTGCGGGCGAAAACCCGCCGCCCGGCGCCATCGTCGACTATTACTTGCCATCGAGCGCTGCCGATGTGAAGCTGGAATTCCTCGACAGCGCGGGTAAGGTTGTCCGCACTTACGCAAGCACTGATGCCGTGCGAAAGCCCGACCCCGCTACCGATCCGGTCGCTTACAACAAGCTTTGCCAGCAGACTCCGAACGCTCCGGACTGCGGTCTTCCGCTGTATTGGCCGGCGCCCCCGCAGATCCTTAAGACCTCAGCCGGCATGCATCGCTTCATCTGGGACATGCACTACGACCCGCTTTCGGGGGGTGGCGGCCGCGGCGGGTTCGGAGCTAATGGAGCTGTCCCGCATCGCACCTATCCCAGCGTCAGTTCGCCCTGGGTCCCTCCGGGCGTCTATTCCGCGCGCCTAACCGTGGATGGCCAGACTCAGGCCCAGCCCATCACCATCAAAATGGATCCGCGCGTGAAAATCACTCCCGACGTGCAACAGATCTTCATTCTGACGGCGAAGATGGAGAACTACGCTCGGAATGCAGCGAGCGTCTACAAGGAGGCTCGCGATCTGGTCGAAAAGCTAAAGGCAGGTCCACAATCGGCCGCCCACGAGGCTCTTCTCAAGAAGCTGGAGGAATTGGCGCCCGAGGCGAAGGCTCCGGCAGGTGGAGCAGGCGCTGGCGGGGGCTTCGGCGGTTTTGGGCCTGGCGCGGATGTGCCTTCCGTCCCGTCGACTTTAACCGATATCGGCAGTCGACTCATTGCGGCTGTGATGAGCATGCAGGCCACGGAAATGCCGCCGACCGCCGTGCAGCTCGAGGCTTGTAAAAAGCAGGAATCCGAATACACGACGTTGATGGCCAAGTGGTCGGCAGTCAAAGCGGGTGCAGGCGGCGCGGCGCTACAAAAGTAATTCCGAGGCAAAAGTGACAGTGACAATGACAGGGCCTAATGGCGTGGCGCGGGCACTCGTGCCTGCCGCCTCGGCACTCGTGCCGAGGCTTGGGCCTGATGAGCGTGCCACGGCGCCGACATGTGTCGAGACGAGTCTCGACACGGCAGGCACGAGTGCCCGCGCCACAAAGGGCAGTGGAGCGTAAGGAGCTCAGGTCAAATGACCGCCGTGTTGTTCGCAACCTTTGGAGCCGTCTTTGTCGCCGAGATCGTTGGCGACAAGCTGCTTTACACCACTGGAGTCCTTACCACCCGCTATCGCACGGCGCCGGTGATCGTTGGGATGCTGATCGCTTTCATGGCCAAGATGGCGGTAGCGGTGGCGGTAGGCAACGCCATCTCGAAGCTGCCGCCACTGCTCGTCGCCGGAGTCACCAGCGTGAGCTTTATCGGCGTGGCAATCACGCTCTGGCGCAAGCCGGCGCAGAGCACCGGGGTTGAGAAGAATCACGGCGCTTCACGAGCCGCAGCGGTTTCCTTTGCGGCGATTTTTTTCTCGGAGTGGGGAGACGTCGGGCAGATTACAGCCGCCACCATGGCGGCGCGTTTTGGATCGCCCCTGCTGGTCTGGATCGGGGCCGTCGCCGCTATGGCCACGAAGGGCGCTTTAGCGGCCTCCATCGGCGCCGGGGTTCGGCAATGGATCGTCTCGCGGATTCCGCCTAAAGTCGTGCGCTACGCCGGCGTCAGCGCGCTGCTGGTGCTGGGCCTGCTATCTGTTCTCGAGACCCTGACTGAGCGTCACGCCTGACGCTTCACGCCGCCTTCTCCGCGAGCATTCCCCGCAGTCGGAAGAACATCGCCGCCGCGGCTAACTGCGCCGCGATCCCGAAAACCACCAATGCGATCAGCGATCGCGAGTAAAGCAGGCCCATCGCGACGCTGCCAAGAAACCACGCGACGCCGTAAACTCCGTTGAAAGCGCCGAATGCCCCGCCCCGCTTGTTCATCGACACCACGGTCGCAATGCCGGAGCGCAGGCAGGCGTCTTGTGCTCCCAGCCCCGTCGCCCAACAGGCGACGCTTAGAACTGCGCCTACGGGCCCAGCCAGAAATCCGAGCGGAAGCGCCAGTAGAGAGACGAAAATCCCGAAGACCAGCGCGTTCAGACCGTAATGATCGAAGAGTTTGCCGAAGAGCAGCGCCGTTAATCCATTCACCGCCATGGCGCCCGCATACAGCAGCGGAATCTCGACCGCCGTCGAGATGCTTGCCGCCTGGAAATGATAAGCCAGAAGCGGAAAATCCACCATCCCGCAAGCCAATAACCCGGCCGCGGCAACATAGGTCCAGAAGAGGCGTGGCAGCGCCTGGGTGCTCTGCGTTTTCACTGCCGGCGACCGATCCGGATTCAGCGCACGCGCCATCAGCAGCGCCGCTAGCGTGCCCAACGCTGGAAACGCCAGCCAAAGGAATGCAGGCCCAAAGTGATGTGACCGAGCCACTGCGGCCACCATCAACAAAGGGCCGATCACGGCGCCCGTCTGGTCCATGATCGAATGCAGCCCGAATCCCCATCCATGCCCCACTTCCGCGGTGGCTCCGGACAGCAGCACATCCCGCGCCGGTCCCCGCAGAGCTTTTCCAGTGCGTTCGGCGACAATCAGGATCGCGGCGATTTGCCAGTTCGGGGCGAACGCCAGCACAGGCACAGCCACCACATTCATCGCATAACCGCAGAACGTAATGATCCAATAGGCGCGAGTGCGATCGGCAAAGCGCCCCGAGAAAAAGCGCAGGCTTGCCGCCAGCATTTCGCCAACGCCGGCGATGATGGCTACTTGCAGCGCGGTCGCCCCCAGATCTTTCAGGTATGGCCCGATGATGCTATGGGCGCCTTCATAAGTCATGTCGGCAAACAGGCTGACTATGCCGAGCGAGACAATGAAGCGAAGGGCGGAGGCGCGTCTCTCCGCGGCAGTTTGAAGGCCTGAATTTGTCTCGATCCCCAAGCAGCATGGTAGCGTGGGCGCCGGCGTTCGGACGGCTTACAGACGGCGGGTGAGACCTCTATAAGGAAAGCAGCCGCTCCCTTTTGTCGCGGCTCGGTCTGGCATCCCCGCTTTGCGCAAAATGATCCGCCTGATGGCAGACTGGAAGTATCATGAGCATCCGCACCACCGTTACGCTCGATGATGATGTGGTCGAGCGAGTCAAACGCACTCCCGTATTTCGGAGAATTCTCGTAGCCGGCATCAACCCTCCGTTTCCCGCTCTCGGTCATTCCCCTGCGCGGCCGCCACATTTCGCTGAAATCCGGCATACTTCGCGCGCCACACCGGCGAGTCCCGAAACCGTTCGCGGAATTCCTCTTCGGTCATCTGCGACAGCGCTTCCAGTTCGGGCGCGAACGTGCGCGCCGCAAACGCTGGGTCATCGGTGACCGGAGCATCGCGATTCCACGGGCAAACGTCCTGGCAAATATCGCAGCCGAAAAGGTGCGAGCCAACGCCGGCTTGCTCATCTTCCGTGAGCGGGCTGCGCTTCTCGATGGTCCAGTAGGAAATGCAGCGCCGAGCATCGAGGGTATAGCCATCCGCTCCATCGGGGATCAGCGCCGCCGTTGGGCAGGCATCGATACACCGCGTACAGGTGCCGCATCGATCGGGCGGCGGAGTATCCGGCTCCAGGTCAAGCGAGAGCAGCACTTCTCCTAGAAAAAACCACGATCCCTTCCCCTGGTTGATCAAACAAGTGTTCTTGCCGATCCACCCAAGGCCCGCCAACCGCGCATAAGTGCGCTCGAGAAGCGGAGCGGTGTCTACACAAACGCGCGCCTCAAACGGTTCGCCGGAGGCGCCACGCAACTCATCGACGACCTTTTCGAGCCGCTCGCGCACAACCGTGTGATAGTCCTCACCCCAGGCGTAGCGCGAAATCCAGCCGCGCCCGGCGAAATCGATTTCCGTTGAATAAGGGCGATCCGTGTTGTAGAGCTTCCCGACGCAGAGCACTGTCTTCGCCGATTCAAGCAACTTTCGCGGATCTGACCGCATGTCGCCGCGCCTATCGGTCAGGTAGCTCATCTCGCCGGCGAACCTGGCTCCTCGCCACGCCTCAAACCGGGCGTAATCCTCCGCCGGCTTGGCCGCGGCGATTCCGGCAAGTTCGAATCCGCACTGGCGCGCGATCTCGAGCACTCGCGCTTTGGTAACCGAGGCCATGGAGGAGTGAGAATGCTACCGTCGGAGATTATTGTCCACCAAAAGATGGAACCGCCGCTTCTCGAACTATCCAATATCTCCGTGATGCGCGGGCAGCGCCTGGCGCTCGACCGGCTGTCGCTCAGGATCGATGCGGGCGAACACGTGGCCATTCTCGGCCCGAACGGTTGCGGCAAATCGACGCTGATCAAGACCATCACGCGCGAGTGCTACCCGCTGCTCGATGCCGAATCGAGCGTTCGCATTCTGGGCGAGGAAGCCTGGAACATATTCGATCTTCGCGCGCATATCGGCGTGGTCAGCAACGACCTGATGTTGCAGTGCACCCGAGACATTACGGGTCGCGAATTGGTGCTCTCCGGTTTTTTCGGCAGCATTGGCATCTGGCCGAATCACCACGTGACCGGCGAGATGGAGCAGACCGCGACGCAGGCGATGTTGGAACTCGATGCCGCGCATCTGGCCGACCGCTGGCTGGATGAGCTTTCGTCGGGAGAAGCCCGGCGCCTGCTGATTGCGCGCGCCTTGATCCACCGTCCACAAACTCTGCTGCTCGATGAGCCCACCACCAGCCTGGATCTGGCGGGGCTCGAGGAACTCCGCACTCACCTTCGGGCACTGGCCCAAGCCGGCACGGGGATTGTCCTGGTCACCCACCATTTGGACGACGTCATCCCGGAGGTTGACCGCGTTGTGCTGCTGAAAGCGGGCCGGGTTTACAGGGACGGGAGCAAGCGAGAGATTCTAACCACCGAGGCGCTTTCGGACGCATTCGGCGTGACAGTCGAGATCCTGCAGCGAAATGGCTTCTACCACGCCTGGTAGGAAGGCGGTGCGTTCAGAGGGCCGGGTCACAAGCCTAAGCGAAGAGTTCAGCCGGCGTAACGCCGATTTCGCCTGCGCTCAGCCATCCATCATTGCTCGCCAACCGTACCGGAGATCCGCGATGGTATTCCCAAGCGCTCTTCGAGGCTGGATCGATCACCCAGCAATAAGGCACTTCCCAGGAGTGATAGATCTCGCACTTGGCAAACAGCTCGCTCGGCCGTTGCGACGGCGAGAGAATCTCTACACAAAGCAGCGGCGGATCCACCAGGATGTCGTCCTCGAATTGCGCGCTCATCGGATAGAAGACCAGGTCCGGAATCCGGACATCGTCTCCCCGGCGCACGGAAAGTTCGGCCAGTACTTGGCCCAAACCGCGCTTCTCGAAACGCTCCAGCAGGCGCGTCAGAAGCTTCTCGACTCTCATATGTTCGCGGGTTCCGATGGGCTTCTCCCGTAGCTCGCCTGAGATCAGCTCGCGGCTGGGTTCAAAATCTCGAGTGAGATACTCTTCCACCGTGATTTTGCTTGCCGTGGCCATGCGCTGCCTCTACGGCTAGTATGCCGCAACTGATCGTCGAGCGCTGACGGCAGGCCCGCGAAAGACTCTCGGTAGCGCCGCAAAACGGATTGAACGCGACGCTTTTGGGTGTCGTGGGTGCCAGCACCCTCTTAGCGGGAAGGCTAAAGTATTGATATTAAAGCCGCGTAGCTTTCCTGGGCTGAGTCCCGTGTTCCCTTCGCCGCAAGATATCGCCAGTCAACCGCCGTTCAGTGCTATTCGATTTCTTTTCATTAACTTCCGGCCTACTGGGCACCTATACTTCGAGTATCGGCATCTAGACTCATATACAGGAGAAGGCTGGGCGCCGACAGAAGCTAGGAAACCCGGATATCGCGAATGCACAAACCAATCAAATACGCTGAAAAAGCAGTCGCAGTTGCTGCGGGAGCGGCCTGGAACATCTTCGATTCACTGAATCAGATCAAGCAGCGCCCCTCGTTCACGCCGAAGTGGTCCGACAAGCCGCTTCTGAAGAGCTACGAGAAATCCAAACCGCCACTGGGCTGGCCGCGGGAGACGGATTCGCTCTGTCCGAGGTGCGTCCCGGAGATCCGCCAAAAGATTGTTGACGGAGAAATCGATTACAAGATTCTGCTGAACCAGGCAGTCGGCGAGGTGAAAGCCAGAATCATCGAGCGCGACGGCAAGATCCTGATGACGAAGGAGTGCCCGAAGCACGGGTACTTCGAAGATGTGATGTCGATTGACCCGGCGTTCTCAAAGCATCTCGAAGATGTTTTCCCTGGCCGCGATATTCGCGCCCACAACGATGAGAAGCTCCACAATCACGGTTCGTCGACCATCACCCATGGCCGCGGATCAGTGCTCACCGTGGACCTCACCAACCGCTGCAACATGATGTGCGACCCGTGCTTCATGGATGCCAACCAGGTGGGCTTCGTGCATGAGCTGAGCTGGGAAGACATCAAGCAGCTGCTCGACAACGCGATCTCCATCAAGCCGCGCCGCCAGATGTCGGTGCAGTTCTCCGGCGGCGAGCCCACGCTTTCCCCCTATTTTCTGGACGCGGTTCGCTATGCCCGCAAGGTCGGCTACAACAGCGTTCAAGCCGCCACCAACGGCATCGAGTTTGCCAAGAAACCCGAGTTTGCCAAGGCTGCAGCGGAAGCCGGTCTTCGCTATGCCTACTTGCAGTTCGACGGCGTAGGCAATGCCGCGAATTCTCACCGCGCAGTAGGCAATCTGTTCGACGTGAAGATGCGCGCCATCGAGAACCTGTGGAGCAACGGCGTCGATATCGTGCCGGTGATCACGATTGTGAATGGCGTCAACAACGAGCAGGTGGGCTCCGTGGTCCGTTTCGCTCTCGACAACCCGAAGAAGATTCCGTTCCTTTCATTTCAGCCAGTGTCCTTTACCGGCCGCGACGAGGCTGTTACGGATGAGCGTCGTGAAGCGCAGCGCTACACGCTTTCGCACCTGGCGCATGATGTGAAGAATCAGGTGGGGATTGGCGAGCCGGTTCGCGATTGGTTCCCGATTTCGTTCATGTCTACCTTCAGCGACTTCGCCGACCTGGTTCACGGGCCGAATGCGGATTGGGGCCAGATCAGTTGCGGCTGCCATCCCAACTGCGGTATCGGAATGGCCGTGATGTGCGACAAGGAGACCAAGGAAGCTGTCCCGGTGACCGCATTCCTGAACGCCGACCGCCTGGCTAAGGATGTGGCTCGCATCAACGACGCGGCGCGCGGCCGTCTGCTTTCGGCTGCCGGCGTGACCCTCGCTCTGCTTCGCAATTACAATCCATTTACCTCTCCGACCCACTTCCGCCTGACTGACCTGGTCGCCAAATTCGACAAGTGTTTCGGTATGAGCACCAAGGCTCGTTCAGGTGGTTACGGCAAGGTGTCGGGCGACCGAACCATGGCCGATATCGAAAAGCGGCGCGCGGATCGTTGGAACTTCCTTTTCGTGGCGGGCATGTGGTTCCAGGATCTGTTCAACTACGATTTCCGCCGCACTGAGCAGTGCATTATCCCCTACGCCACCCAGGAAGGGGAAATCAGCTTCTGCGCGTATAACACCGGCGTGGGCTGGCGCAACATCATCGAGAAGATGCACATGACGGCCACCCTCACCAAGTGGTATGACGAGCATGGACGGCATGAAATCTTCGCGGGCAACAAGGCCGTGCCGCTCGAGAGCACCGAGCACCGCCTGGTGCTGCGAGCCGAAGATGTCAACCACCGCAAGCAGACCGACCTCGACGACAAGGGCATCGCTAAGACCGCTCGCGAAGAGAAAACTCGCAAGCGCGATGAAGCCTTGAAACAGAAGCTCGAGAACGACAAAATGATGCGCCTCTATCGCGAGCAGGTGCTCGGCGAGAAGAAGGTGGAAGGGTTCGTCCCGCTGACGAATCTGATGAACGGCAGTCCCATCGCAGCCGCTCCGGCTGTAAAGGAAGAAGAAGTCGGCGCGATGGGCGACTAGACAAAGCTCCCAGCCACGCACAACAAGCTATCAGCTTTCAGCAATCAGCTTTCGGCCACGCACAACAAGCTATCAGCTTTCAGCAATCAGCTTTCAGCCACACGCAACCAGCTATCGGCCGTCAGCAATCAGCTTTCAGCCACACAAAACAAGCGAACAGCAGTCAGCAATCAGCTTTCAGCCACACAAAACAAGCGAACAGCAGTCAGCAATCAGCTTTCAGCCACGCTCTCCGCGGTCGAAAGCTGATTGCTTTTGGTTCCGGCTCATCGCTGATAGCTGGCCGCTGAAAGCTTGTTCGTTTGGCTGATCGCTGAAAGCTGATAGCTGAAAGCTTGTACGTTTAGCCGATCGCTTTCCTTGTTACCCTGGAAGCGCAACGCGCCCGGGCGAAACACGCGTCCAGCGAAATATGGCCCTCGACTTCAAGGACACGCTCAAGAGCCAGCTCAACATTGTCGACGTGGTCGAGCAGTACGTGCGCCTCAAACGATCCGGCACCCGCTGGGTTGGTCTGTGCCCCTTTCATAGTGAGAAGACGCCGTCATTCGGCGTGAATTCTGATCTTCAGATTTTCAAATGCTTCGGCTGCCAGGAAGGCGGCGATGTATTCACGTTCATCCAGAAGATTGAAGGCATCACGTTCTTTGAAGCCTTGAAACTGCTGGCTGAGCGCGCGGGAATCCCCATGCCGGAACGCGCGCGCCCGCACGATCCGGCCGGCCAGCGCCGCGAAGCGATTCTCGACGTACAGGAGAAAGCAGCTTCAATTTTTGAATCAAATCTTCACTCCGCGCGTGGCGCGGGAGCTCGTGATTACCTTGCCCAACGCAACGTGAGCATCGAGACTGCCCGCGCTTTCCGGCTCGGCCTTGCAGACTCGTCCGGTCGCCAGTTGTTGCACCGCCTCAAGGACTACGATCCGGCATTGCTCGAGGAGGCGGGCCTGGTGAAACACCGCGATGGGGGGGGCCATTACGACTATTTCCGCGATCGCCTGATTTTCCCCATCCACGGCGAATCCGGCCGTTTGATCGCTTTTGCCGGGCGGGCTATGCGCGACGACGACAACCCCAAATACCTAAACTCGCCCAAGACTCCCATCTACGACAAGAGCGCCGTGCTCTACAATCTGCATCGTGCGAAAGGGGCGGCGCGGAAGTCAGACCGGATTATCGAGGTGGAAGGTTATATGGACGTGATCGGCGTGGCCGCTGCGGGCATTGCGGAAGTGGTCGCCATCTGCGGTGCCGCGCTGACTGCCACCCACGCCCGCCTCATTAAACGGCACTGCCGTAGCGTAATCATCAATCTCGATCTCGGCCGGCGGCCGAGCGACCCCACCAACAACACCGGTTGGGACTGGACAGATCGCGCCGGCCCCGCCGCCACAGAGAAGTCAATCCCTCTGCTGCTCGCGGAAGGCCTGCGACCTCACGTCCTCACGTTGGAGGGCGGACAGGATCCAGACGAATTCATAGCAGAGCATGGCGTCGAACGCTACGCCGCCCTATGCAACTCCGCGCGCCCCTATTACATCTGGTTGGCTACTGACCGCGCAAAGCAGCTGTTCGACACCACTTCCGCCGAAGGGAGAGTCGATGCCTTCCAATATGTTTCGCGATACGTTCGGCACGAGACGAACAGGGTGGAGCGCGAGGAGATTACCCGCGAGGTCGCGCTAGCCCTCGACCTGGACCCTAATACGGTCTTCGATCAACTGCGGCCCCGGGATTCGGCGCAGCCACGGCAGCCTGACGTGCTCCTTGGAATCCCCAAGACCGAGCGATTACTGCTCACCTGCATGCTGCATAGCGATCACGCTCGTACCCTCGCCGTTCCTTATCTGAACCAATCCGTGCTGGTTCGCCAACTATCATTGGCTCCAGCGTTCGAGGCATTCCTTGTCCTGGAACGCGAGCGCATACCGTATTCCTTCGAGGGGCTGATTGCCAGAGTGGAAACCGCCATGCAACATATCCTGCATCAAATTGCTTTTGCCGACACACAACTCGACCCGGAAACAGCCGCCATACAGGCTGCCGAGTGCATTCGCGCACTGGAAACCAAGCAGGGAGAGGCAGATCGGGGCGAACTCCGAAAGCAGATTCGAAGGCTGGAGCAGGAAGGGAATTTCGAAGAAGCCATGAGACTCGCTAACGAATTGGATAAGCAGGTTCGCGCATCATCCTGAAAGGCGAGCCATTGTTGTACCATGGGGGAAACATGGGCGCTCGCTCGCGCACGCCACTAGGGGTTGAAGACCAGACAGATCTGGAAAACTTGTTCGCCGCTCCCCAATTGCCAGACATGATGAAAAGGCCGGTTCATGCAAGCAGGCAATGATAAGAGCTTCGCTCTTTACGATCCGGTAACCGGCATCGCAAGGGACGATTTAGCCACGTCCGATGATCTTGGGGAAATGTTCCCCGATCTCGATTCGTCCGTGGTCGAGCTGCTCGAAGAAGAGTTAAGCGACAAAAAGATCGATGACGCCGAGGACCTGACCGAGCTCGACCTTGGCCCCCGCGCCCTCGACAAAAGCAACGACTCGGTCCGGGTCTATCTGCGCGAGATGGGCATGGTGCCTTTGCTCACCCGCGAAGGCGAGATCGAGCTCGCCAAGCGAATTGAGCGCGGCCAGACCGCGGTTGCCAAAGCTCTTTCCCGGTCGCGGCTGATTATTCGAAGGCTGATCGAGTTGCGCGGAGACGTCGAGTGCGGCAAGCTGTCGCCGCTGGGTGTGCCGCCAGTTCCCGAAGGGCAAAACCCCGGCGAGGAAGAGGACCTGAGCGCCCCTCTTCGCGAGCAGTACCTAACGGCGATGGCGGAGATCGATAAGCTCTATCGCAAAGCGCAAGCGATAGAACAGAAGATGATCTCTGCTTCGCGCGGCGCCAAGCCCAAACAGCAGCGCAAATTGCGTTTCCAGCACATGCGCCTGATAGTGCTGGTCTCCAAGACCATTCGCAATCTCGCGTTCACGCCCGCTTTTCAACGCAGCTTGAGCGCGTTGCTTCGCGCTACGGTCGAAAGCATGCGCCCGTTTGAGCGTGAAATTGCCCGTCTTCAGCGCCGCCTGGAAATGCCTTCGGTGGCTGAATCGCCTGCCGCGAACGGCATTCGCAAGGACCTGAAGGCGCTGGCGAGTCAGATGGCGCAAATCGAGGACGCATCCGGCGCCAGCACAACTGAACTCCGCCGCACACTGCAGATCGTGGATCGCGGCGAAGCCGAGACCGACTGCGCCAAGAAGCGTCTCATCGAAGCCAATCTGCGCCTGGTGGTTTCGGTGGCCAAACGCTACACCAACCGTGGCATGCACTTCCTGGACTTGATTCAGGAAGGAAATATCGGCTTAATGCGGGCGGTGGATAAATTCGATTACAAGCGCGGGTTCAAGTTTTCAACCTACGCCACCTGGTGGGTCCGCCAGGCTGTGACGCGAGCCATCGCCGATCAGGCGCGCACCATCCGCGTTCCGGTGCACATGATCGAGACCATCAACAAACTGGTCCGCCTGCAGCGCGTAATGCAGCAGGAGTTGAGCCGCGAGCCAACCACAGAAGAGCTTGCCGCCCGCATGGATCTGACGCCAAACAAAGTAAGGCGCGTGATGCGTATCGCGCAGGAGCCTATTTCCTTGCAAACGCCGGTCGGCGAGGAAGAGGAATCGAACCTCGGCGACTTTTTGGTCGATGGGCGCATGGTTTCGCCCTCGGACGCGGTCATCAACCTGAACCTTCGCGAGCAGACCGCGGAGGTGCTGAAGACTCTCAGCCCGCGCGAAGAGAAAATCGTCAAGATGCGTTTTGGCTTGCAGGATGGCAGCGAGCACACGCTCGAAGAAGTCGGCCAGCACTTCGCCGTCACCCGCGAGCGCATCCGCCAGATTGAAGCCAAGGCGCTACGCAAGCTGCGTCACCCCAGCCGCAGCCACCGCCTGCGCAACTTCCTGGAAAACGGCCGGCCGTAGGGGTCCGTGCCTTCTGGATGTGGCGCGGGCACTCGTGCCTGCCGCGCAGAGACTCGCCTCGGCGCTCCGCGATCGAGGATGGTTTCGCTCTGCGCGATTGTGGCAGGATCGCCGAGGCAAATTTCCTCATCGTTAGGTGACCTGCGCTATGTTGAAAGCTTCCCGATGTCATCCCTTCCCGCTCCACATGTTCCCACCCCGCCCAAGAAGGTTCCGAAGCCTAAGAATGCCGCGGAACGCAAAGCGCGCCTCGAGCGCATCCTCGCCGAACTCGACAAACTGTTTCCGAACGCCACTTGCGCCTTGCATCACAAGAATGCCTGGCAGCTTCTGGTGGCCACCATCCTCTCGGCGCAGTGTACCGACGAGCGCGTTAATAAAGTGACGCCGGGGTTGTTCAAGAAATATCCCACCATTCAGGACTTCGCGAGCGTCTCTCAAGACGAGCTTGCGAACGATATCCGCTCGACAGGCTTTTTCAACAACAAAGCGAAATCGATCATCGGAGCGGCGAAAAAGGTGCTCGGCGATTTCGGCGGCAAAGTTCCAACCAGCATGGAGGAAATGCTGACGATTCCCGGCGCTGCGCGCAAAACCGCCAATGTGGTGCTTGGCACCTGGTACAAGATTCCTACGGGTGTTGTCGTGGATACGCATGTCCAGCGCATTTCGCGGCGACTGGATCTGACCAAACAAGAAGACCCTGTTAAAATTGAGCAGGATCTGATGAAAATCGTCCCGAAGGACCACTGGATTCTGTTTTCACATCAGGTCATTCATTTTGGACGCCAGATTTGCGTAGCTCGCAAACCCAAGTGCGACACCTGCCCGCTTGATTCCATTTGTTACGCCAAGGACAAGACCATATAGTGAAGCAAGAAAGCCTGTGAGTAGCTTCTACCTTGGTGTCGATGGTGGCCAGTCGAGCACGGCCGCCATGGTGGGCAATGAGTCAGGCGCGGTTCTCGGCTTGGGCCGCAGCGGTCCGTGCAATCACGTCACTGGCCCTGAAGCGCGCTCTCGGTTTGAACTCGCTATTGGCGGCGCCGTGGGCGAGGCCTGCGTCGCGGCCTCCCTCGATCCCTCTTCCATCGTTTTCGCAGCGGCCTGCCTTGGCTTTAGCGGCGGAACGGCAGACAAGGAAGAGTCGACACGCGCGCTCATTCGCGCGAACCGGATCAGTATTATGCACGACGCCGCTATCGCGCTGTCCGGCGCCACCGCGGGCGAGCCGGGCATCGTCATGATTTCCGGCACCGGCTCGATGGCCTTTGGGCGCAATAGCCGCGGCATCGAAGCTCGCGCCGGAGGTTGGGGCTACGTTTATGGCGATGAAGGCAGCGGTTTCGATCTCACCCGTCAAGCCCTGCGCGCAGCCCTGCGGCACGAGGAAGGCTGGGGCCCTCAGACCTTGCTGACCGATCTTCTTCTCCGCGCCACCGGCGCCGCCAGCGCCAATGATCTCCTCCATCGCTTCTATACGCCTGAGTACTCCCGCCCATCCATTGCCGCGCTTTCCATCCTGGTCTCCGAAGCCGCTGAGGAGGGCGACAGCGAAGCTGAGCGCCTGCTTTTTGACGCCGCCGCGCAGTTGGTTAATTACGTCGAGGGCGTTCATAACAGCTTGTTTGAGCCTGGGCAGACAGTCCCGATCGCCTATATTGGCGGCGTTTTCAAAAGCCGCCGCTTGCTCCAGGAATTCATCCGGAGCGTGCGCTATCGCCTTGCCTCGCCCCCTCGTCCGCCTCGTTATGGGCCTGCGGCCGGAGCGCTCATCGAGGCTTTGCGGCTGGACGACAACTTCAGCGCCTTGTCCGGAGTTCCGGAATCTGAGAAATAATGACCGTCGCAAACACCGCTCGCTGTGGCCGCTGCTCGCCACAAATCATATGCCGCGAGCAAGGCACATTCGCTACACTCGTGAATTCACAGCATGCGACTCGCCTTCTGCATCCTTCTTGTACCGCTGCTTTCCGCCGCTGAGCCCGACTGGCCGGCCGTTGAGCAGCACGCCATCGCCCTGCTCCAACAGTACGTGCGCATCCGGAGCATCAACCCGCCCGCCAATACCCAGCAGACCGCGGCGCTGCTGAAGGCCGAGTTTTCCGCCGCCGGGCTGGAACCAGTTCTGTACGACGCCGGCAACGGCCATATCAACCTTCTGGTGCGGCTGCCTGGCCGCGATCGCTCTAAGAGACCGCTGCTGCTGCTCAATCATATGGATGTCGTGCCCGTCGACCCCACCCAATGGAAAGTGGATCCATTCGGCGCCGAGATCAAGGACGGCATGCTTTGGGGGCGCGGCTCGCTCGACATGAAGAGCACCGCTGTTGTGCAGCTCACGGCCATGATTCTTCTCAAACAGCAAGGCATCGTGCCCTCGCGCGACATCCTCTTTCTTTCCGATTGTGACGAGGAAAGCGACGGCCGCAATGGCGCCGGCTGGATGATCCGCAATCATTGGGACGAACTCAACCCCGAGTATGTGCTCGACGAAGGCGGCCTGGGCTCAGCAGACCTGTTTGCAACCGGCAAAACGGTCTTCGGCGTTTCCGTCGGCGACAAACAGGTGACCTGGATCAAGCTGCGCGCCCGCGGAACGGCCGGGCATGGATCGCAGCCGATACCGAATAACGCCAATGACATTCTGCTTGCGGCGATCGAGAAAGCGCGCCAATTGCCGCAATCCAAGAAGCCCGACCCGGTGGTGGAAGCCATGCGCAGCGCGGTCGGCGAGTTTGCGCCGAACAAGTTCACCAACGCTATCCAGCAGAACACCGTATCGCTGACCACGTTGCGAAGCGGCGTGGGCGATCCGCCAAAGGTCAACGTCATCCCCTCCATCGCCGAGGCGACGCTCGATTGCCGCCTTTTGCCCGGCCAAAACGCGGAAGAATTCGTGTCGGAAATGAAGGCCAGGGTGAACGATCCCCGCGTTACCTTCGAGCTGCTCTCGGAACCGGCCGATCCGGGCCCAAGCCGTACGGATACCCCGCTCTACGCGGTTGTCAAGAAGGCCATTCTCGGGCAGCATCCCGAAGCCATTGTGACGCCGATCATCATCCCTTACGGCACCGACAATCAGAAGTTCCGCCTGAAAGGCGCGATCGGATACGGCATCATGCCGTTTCTTCTCGATGCCGACAACGTCGCCACCTTCCACAGCGACAGCGAGCGCATTCCAATCGGCGAGTTCAAGAAAGCCCTGAGGATTTACTACGAAATTCTGAGGTCCGACTTCTAAATGCCGACTGACCCCTGGCCCCTGCCTATCGCTTGACGCTCACCTTCACCTGCGCGTTCGACCAACAGCATTGAAATCCACGCCCGCCATCGCCGGACCAATCGTTGGCGACCACGCGCAGCACGTATTCGCCAGGTTCGCTGAACGTGGCAGTCGTGGCGGCCTTTCCTCGGAATACGGTTCCTGCCGGCGCCTCAAAGTCGGCGATTTCTGCCGGCGGCGTCGCGTTCTCGAAGACGACCGAGCCGGGCCCGCGAAACTTACTCCACGTCAGTGTTACCGGGGAGCTGCTGGGGTGCGGGGCGCCCGGCGCGACGCTGGCATCGTCGGCAACCCACAACTCAAGCGTGACTGGGCTTGACGACACCACCGCCAGCGACGTGCTTTGACCGCGCGGACCCTGAACGAAAGGGCCTCCTTTGCTGAAGCCGAGGAAAGGAGGAGTATTCCCGGTGGCGTCGCGGAACGGCGATAATTCCCACAAAGGGTTCAGGCTGCCAGGCACGCTGGTGGTGACGCCGTTGGCAGTCAAACTCCAGGTCAGCTTCGCCGCCTCAAAGTTTGCCGGCTCGGTCACCGTGAAGACGCCCCACTGCCTGCCTGGCAGAAAGTGACTCGGCTGTCCAAGGTCGGGTCCGCCCGGTTCCATCCGATTGTTTGGCCCCGGCTGTATGTCAAGTTCCTGTTTCAGATTCCGGTTGTAATAACCGAAGAGCAGGCTGAAACTTCCGTCGGGGTTCTTGAACCATCCCTCGAAGGCCGCCGTAATGCTTTGCCCGGAATCGTGAGGGGGTCCGGTCAGCACCTGCTGCGGCGCCGCCAGTGCTTTGTAACCGGGCAGAACCAACGTCACGACACACACCAGCGTCAAGCGTCGAACCAGCGTCAAGCGTCGAAAGGTCATTTGGTCGAGGCCGGTTCAGTTGTGGCGCGGGTTGTGCTTCGCCGCCCATTCCCGGTAATCGTCATCGCTGATGTACGTTACATTCACCCAGGCATGGGCCATTTCATCCACCGTTCGGTCGCCCCAACCGACCCATTGGTTTGGATCGGGATTGTTCGGGTTAGCGGTGGTATTGTCGTGCCACGCAGTCACGTGGATCAGCGTGCCCTTGGGCAGCACTGGCGCCGCGTCGTCCGCGTAGATGTAATTCGTCATCCAGTTGAAGTTGAAGTTTCCAACGTAACTCAAAGTTCGCCTGGTTCCATCCGGCAAAATAGCCTCGATCAGCATGGCCTTGCCCCGCAGATGCATGTGCGGCTGAAAATTCTCTAGCCGCGCAGGCGCCCTCAGCGCCTGGTAGCTGTCAGTCTGCTCGATCGAGTTCGGAGGAATGTCAAGCTGGCCCAGCCCGCAGTTTCCCGGAGTGGCGGCGAAGCACGTCAGGTAGGTCCGGTACTTCGGCTCCTGGCCTTTCGGATAAAGATAAACGGCCAGTTCGACGTGATCGCGAATCTCCTCGCCCACGGCGTGATAGTGCATCTCCCACCAGATGCGCGCCCCGGGGACCAGCAGCTTCCCCGTGTTAGGGCGGTATATGTCGTAGTTCTTGTTCACCGCCCACTCCATCAGCAGGCCTTGCGTCACGATGCCGGTGCCCGAGCCCGGCTCTTCCTGCTGTAGAAATGCCAGCGCGTGGTGAGTGATTCTGCGGCCAGCCAAACTCGCCGGACGCATCTCCACTGCGCGCACCCATCGAGGCTCAGTTACCGGGATCGGCGTCAGCGGCTTGAACCAAACGTCCTGGCCATTTGCGGGCATCGTCCAGGGCTCCGATTTGAGGATGAAATCGGGCGGGCCAAACTTCTCGGCGAGCTGCCAGCCGTCGTTCGTGGGCGGCGGTTTAGGAGGCGGCATGTTCTTCGGGTCGCCCAGCGGCGCGCCCTCGTCCACCCAACGGACAATCGTGGCGATCTGTTCATCGGAGAGCGATATGTCGTTCTGAAACTTCTGAATTCCTACGGTCTTATCGATATGCCAGGGCGGCATCTGGCGCATCAACACCCGCTGCCTGATGGCTCTGGCCCACGGGCGCGTCTCTTCGTACGTAACCAGCGACATGGGCGCCATCGCTCCGGCGCGGTGACAGTTCTGGCACTTCTCCTGGAAAATCGGGGCAACGTCACTGGCGAATGTCACCGGCTGGTGCGCCGGCTCGGCGGCGGGTGCATAACTGGAAAACGCCGCGCAGGCCCCGACCGCCATAGCTAGCGAAATGCTGCGTTTGAACACTAACCTACGTTACTCCCCGAAAATGACTTGTGCAACTGGCCCTTGGGGCAGGGCCCCCATGCCTAAACGGCTTGCACTATCGATTCCGATTGGCCGCGAACCTAAAATAGAAACATATGGCAAAACTGTCGATTAAAGACCTCGACCTCAAGGGGAAGGTCGTCTTCATTCGCGTGGATTTTAATGTTCCCCTCGCACCTGGCGGCAAACAGATTACCAGCGACAAGCGCATTCGCGCCTCACTGCCTACCATCCAGTACGCCCTCGAACACGGCGCAGGCGTGATTCTGGCCAGCCATCTCGGCCGCCCCAAAGGGAAACCGAATCCCGAGATGAGCCTGGCTCCTTGTGCAACTTGCCTCAGCGAGTCGATCGGCAAACCTGTTGTCATGGCGCCGGATTGCGTTGGGCCTGCGGTTGCCGCGTTAAAGCCAGCGCCGGGCACGATTCTGCTGCTCGAAAACCTGCGCTTCCACAAACAAGAGGAAGCGAATGATCCGGAGTTTTCCAAACAGCTCGCCTCGCTTGCCGACCTCTACGTCAACGATGCTTTCGGCTCGGCGCACCGCGCCCATGCCTCTACGGTCGGCATGATTTCGTTTATGCCGCAGGCCGCGGCCGGCTTGCTCATGGATAAGGAGCTGGAGTGGCTGGGCAAAGTAACGACCAATCCCGAACGGCCCTGTGTTGCGCTGCTCGGCGGCGCCAAGGTTTCGGACAAGATCGAAGTGATTCAGAACCTGATGAAGGTTGTCGACCGGCTGCTGATCGGCGGCGCGATGGCCTACACGTTTATGCAGGCAAAGAACGAACCTACCGGCAAGTCTCTGGTCGAGCATGACAAAGTCGATCTCGCCAGACAGCTTCTCGCCGAAGCCGGCGCCAAGCTGGTTCTGCCCGTGGATCACGTCGTGGTTCGTGACGTAAAAGCTGGCGCGGAGAGTGAAGTCGTAACCACCATTGGCGCCGATCAAATCGCAGTCGATATCGGCCCCAAGACGATTGAGCAATACGCACGCATTATCGCTGGCGCAAAGACCGTGATCTGGAACGGCCCGATGGGTATCTTCGAGATGCCGCCATTCGATCGGGGCACCGTGGCTCTCGCCAAGGCAGTTGCCGATTCCGGCGCGATCAGCGTTGTTGGCGGCGGCGATTCCGAGAAAGCCATTAAATCGGCCGGCGTTACGAACAAGATTACGCACGTTTCCACCGGCGGAGGCGCGTCGCTCGAATTCCTGTCAGGCATCGAACTGCCGGGCGTCGCCGCATTGACGGAAAAGGCGCTAACTGCGAGATAGCCGAGTTTCTTTCGTGCAATCCGCTGAGTTCGTGATCCGAAAAGCATCCCCGGGCGACAGTCCGGGGATTCTCGAGTGCCTGCGCCGTGCCTTCGAACCGTTTCGCGCCGAGTATACGGCAGAAGCATTCGAAGACACTATACTGACCTCGGATTCCCTCGCAAAGCGCTTTTCGGCAATGCAAATATACGTTGCAGAGGCGGCTGAGGGTCAAATCGTTGGCGCCATCGCCTGCTCTGTCCCAGATGCGAAAGAGGGTCACCTGCGCGGCATGGCGGTAGACCCAGCCTGGCAAGGCAGTGGTATCGCCAGTTCCCTGCTCCGTGTGGCCGAAGCGGCGCTCTCAGAACGAGGGTGTGTTCGCGTCACTCTGGATACCACGCAAGCCCTGTCGAGAGCCAAGCGCTTCTACGAAAGAAACGGCTATCGCCTGTCTGGCGCCGTTACTGACTTCTTCGGCATGCCGCTGTTCGAATACGTCAAGCAATTGGGATAAAATCGCTCAGAATTGAGCCCAGAACCGGCACTTCACCATCCGGCACAGCGGAGTTCGCGTTTCCGGCATCGAGTGAGGTCAGGACGTCGTGCCCCAGCCTACGCAGTTCCGTCACAACCTGGAGCGCAACGTTCTTGTTCGAGCCGAACCGAGCCACGCCTCAGGCAGTTGCAAAAATCCCGATTCTGACATAGTCTATCTATGTGACGCCTCTGAACGACCCCCGCGACCAGATTCCTCCCGGCACTCTCGACATGCTCATTCTCAAAACCCTCGCGCGCAGCGGCGAGATGCATGGCTTTGAGATCGCCAATACCATCCAGTTGACCTCCGAAGACGTCCTCCAGGTTGAGGAAGGGTCTCTCTACCCCGCCCTCCAGCGCATGTTGGTCAAGGGCTGGCTGGTGGGTGAGTGGGGCAAGACGGCCGAGAATCGCCGCGCCCGCTACTATCGCCTCACCGCTCGTGGGCGCACGCAACTGAATCAGGAAATCGAGCGCTACCATCGCGTCACGCGCGCGATCGAGCGGATCGTCCAGCCGGCCTGAGACCAGTGCGAAAGGAACACCGCGGTATGCAACTGAACGAATTTTTCCGCCGCCTTGGTTACCTGCTGAAACGCAAAAACCAGGCGAGCGACCTGGATGAGGAGATGCGGCTGCATGTCGAACTTCGCGCCGCGCAGCTTTCCTCGAGCGGGGTTCCCACCACCGAGGCGCTGGATGCCGCCCGGCGCAGGTTCGGGAATCGAACGCAAATCGCCGAACAAAGCGGCGAGACGTGGGCGTTCAATTGGCTTGATCATCTCGCGGAAGACCTGCTCTTCGCCGCGCGCACGCTCCGGAAATCTCCGGCATTCACGGTTGTCGCGGTCGCCACCATCGCCCTGGGCATTGGCCTCAATACTGCCGTATTCAGCGTCGTCAATGCCGTCATGCTGCGCGATCTGCCGGTCGCCGATGCGGGCAGGTTGGTCGCTCTTTGGGAAGAGGTGCGACAGGAGCCGGATGTCTTTCGCGGCAAGGACGACGCAGCATCCGTTACAGGGCCTCGGCGCAGCACCGTCTCGCCAGCCAACCTGGTGGATTACCAGAACAAAACGAATTCCTTTGAGGGGCTAGCCGGAGTCGACATTTCCCAAAGCAATCTGACTGGCATGGGCACGCCCGAACGCCTTAGCGGCCTCTCGGTGACTTCGAACTTCTTTCCGCTGTTGCGCGCCAGCCCGGCGCAGGGCCGCGTCTTCACGGCCGACGAAGACCACCCCGGTCATGACGACGTTGTGCTGATCACGGACGAATTATGGAATCGCCGTTATGGCCGCGCGAACATTCTGGGCACAACCATGATGCTCGACGCTCGTCCCTATCGCATCATCGGGATACTACCGCCTGGATTTCTGCCAACCAGCGAACTCGGTATTGAGGTACGGATCGATTTCTATGTACCGGCCGCTTATCCGCCGGATTTGTTATCCGACCAGGGCCGCGGAGATCACGAGGTCAACGTGATCGGCCGCCTCAAACCCGGAAGTAGCCTCGCCTCCGCCCGAGCGGAGTTGAAGGTCCTCTCCCAGCAGCTTGCCAGTCGATTTCCCGTCACGAACAAGAACGTTACGGCGGCGATCGCTCCTCTGCGCGACGACGTGGTCCGCAAAGTTCGAACTTCGATGATCGTGCTGCTGGCGGCTGTCGGCCTTATTGTCCTGGTCGCTTGCTTGAACGTCGCCAACTTAACCTTGGTGCGTTCCATTGCGCGAAACCGGGAGATAGCCATGCGTATCGCGCTAGGCGCCAGCCGCGGCCGGGTGATTCGCACGCTGCTCACTGAAAGCCTCGTGGTTGCTGCGCTGGGCTGCCTGACGGGACTCGCCCTTGGCGCCGCCCTCATACGCTTGCTGGTGGTTTTGGCGCCGGCTTCGATTCCGCGCATTGAATCCACCGCCATGGATGCGAGGGTCTTTCTCACTACGGTGGTTGTTGCCTTCTTGAGTGGCATCTTCTTCGGTATTCTTCCGGCTATTCACATCACGCGCATCGACCCCGCCGATTCCCTCCGGAGCGCGGACAAGAATCTCTCCGGCCGCCACCAGATCCGCTGGCGCTCCGCGCTGACCATCGCCGAGGTGGGTCTCTGCACGGTGCTTCTCATCGGCGCCGGATTACTCTTGCGCAGCTTTGTCGCGGTTCTGAACGTCGATCTCGGATTTCAATCCGAGCGAATTCTGGCTGCTAGCATTCCTCTGCCCGAGACCCGCTACGCCACTGCCGACCAGCGCCTTCGATTCTTCGAGCAACTGGAAGAGCGGCTCCGCGCACAAGCGGGCGTGCTTTCGGTCGCCTTCTGCAATCGAATGCCCATGCGTGGGGGCTGGGGCACCGGCATTGAAAAGCAAAGCGCGGTGAACGTGATGCTCGATGCTGACGCGCAGGCGGTGAGCGTGGGATACTTTGACACCCTCGGGATACGCTTGCTGCGCGGCCGCTTGCTTACATCCACCGACCGTACCGGTCAGACTCTTGTTGTCGTGATCAACCAGGAACTCGCACGGTTGTTTTACAAAGACACTGACCCGATCGGGCAGTTCATTCGCCGCGGCTCACATGCACCCTGGCTCGAAATAGTGGGCGTGGTCTCCGACATAAAGCGTGACGGAAAGACTGCTAAAGTCACTCCGCAAATCTACATTCCAGCCGCCCAGACCGCTGTCTATCCGGTGCGCCTGGCCGACCTCGCCGTCCGCACGGCGCTCGATCCCAAACAGTACGCCGCGGAGATTCAACGTCAAGTTTGGGCGCTTGACCCCGATCAACCGGTGACCAACGTGAAGACTTTCGACGAAATCATCAGCATAGCCGTTGCCGAGCGCCGTTTTCAGACCATGCTCCTCTGCCTCTTTGCCACGGTGGCGTTCAGCCTGGCGCTGATCGGCGTCTACGGCGTCCTCTCGCAAACCGTTGCGCAGCGCACCGCCGAGTTGGGCATTCGCATGGCATTGGGCGCCAGCCAACGTAGCATTCTCGCGTTGGTTTTGCGCCAGGCCGCATGGCTCATGCTTGCCGGTGCTTCAAGTGGACTCCTGTTGGCACTTGGGCTGTCGCAATACATGAAGTCATTGCTTTTTGGCATAGAGCCGCACGATTGGGGCAGCTACATTGTGGCGGTAGCCGTGCTGGCCGCCGTCGGCATGGTGGTTTCGCTCGTCCCGGCGCGCCGCGCCACCTCAGTGGATCCCCTGGTAGCTTTGCGCTACGAGTGACGGCTATCCTGGAACAACGAGTGGTAAATCAGGTGCGTTGCGGAATCTATCCAACGGTTTAGCTGCGCTCGCGGCAAACTTCCGGCACGCGCCAGTAAGCTCCAGAAAAAGCTATCCATCACACGCGCCACTCCCGCCACATCGACTCCCGGCCTCGCGCCCGGCAGTTGCTGCAGGGCTTTGAACAACGCGGTGACGCGCGCGCTAGTCCACGCATGAATTTCCTCATTTTTCTTGATTAGCTCCGGTTCCACGGGCATCGCTTCCTGCCACGCGCGGTATGCGCCCAGATAACGAAGATCGTGGGAAAACGAGCGCCGCAACAACTCCCGCAACGCCGCTCGAACATCACTTAGATCCTTCGGCCGGAGGTCGAGTTGACTCAGCTTTTCGAGCAGTTCGTCCATGAGCGTCACAAGCAGCTGCCGCTTGGAGCGAAAGTGCAGGTAGAAGCCCCCGACCGCGAGCTCCGCCCGGCTCGCTATGTCTTCGATAGAAGTAGCGTCGTAGCCGTGTTCGCCGAAGCACGCCAGCCCGGCCTCTTTCAGCCGTGCGCGCTTTTCCAGGCTTCGCTGCTGACGGGGTTGTGGCGGAAGATCCTCGCCTCGAAGCAGGTTCGGCCGCTCGATCACGGCTGCTTCGCCGGCGGAATGGTGACGCCCAGAAAGGCGCCCGCGCAGCACCACAGCATCCAGCCGCCAAAAACACCGGCCACTTCAGGCGCCATGTTCGGAAACACTAAAGGAAAGAAAGCGCTGGAGAAAGGATCAAGCACCAGTGTCGGCAGCGCCACCGAGAGTGCTCCCGCAAGCCACTCCTCACGCGGCAGGCCAAAGTGGAGGCAGAGACGGCGAACCACCCAGCCCATCAAGGGGAAGCTGATTGCGAACAGAATGAAGATACCTTTCGAATTCGGCTGGGGCAAGAAGTGCTGGCCGGCAAAGCGGAGGGCGATAGTGGCAGCCGCCCAAATTGCCAAGCCGCAAAGCAAGAGAGCGCGGTTCATAATATGAATCTCACTTCATGTTCTCATCTATGGCCGCTTATTGCAACCGGAAAAACAACCAACGCCGGAGCCTTTCTCCGGTAGGTCAGCTTGCCGGAATTCTGTGGCGCGGGCACTCGTGCCTGCCGCGTCGAGACTCGTCTCGACGCACGGTGCTTTGAACAGAAAAAGGCTCCGGGCCATCCATCGATGAGCCGGAGCCTTTGAGTTGTTGGGGTTGGTTAGCTTGCCAGTGCGAGCGGCGACAGCTTCAAGCCCGGAATCATATACGAGAGAGCCTCTTCCACTCGCTCGACGAACTTGAATTCCATCTCCTGGCGCACGTGATCGGGCAGATCACGCAGATCCTTTCGATTGCCGGCCGGCAGCACCACGCGTTGTATGCCGGCGCGCCGGGCGGCTAAGACTTTTTCCTTCACGCCGCCGATCGGAAGCACGAGGCCGGTCAGCGTTACCTCGCCGGTCATGGCCACATCGTTGCGGACCGCGAACTTCGTGTAAGCCGAGGTCATCGCGGTTGTCATCGTAACGCCCGCCGATGGCCCGTCTTTCGGCGTCGCCCCGGCCGGAACGTGTACGTGAACCCCATACTCTTTGAACAACTGCGGGTCCACACCCAAGTCGGTCGCGTGCGACCAGATGTAGCTCTGCGCAATCTTCGCCGATTCCTGCATCACTTCCCCAAGCTGCCCCGTCAGTGTGAGGCCCTTGCCATCGGGCAGCAAGGTGGTCTCGATAAACAGGACGTCGCCGCCTGCCTCGGTCCAGGCCAGGCCAGTCGCCACGCCGGGCGCCAGATTCTTGCGCATTAACTCCGGCGAGTAGAGTTCGGGGCCAAGCAGGTCAGCCAATCCATCCGAGGTGATCACAGCCTTCTCGGTTTTGCCTTCCGCAAAGCGCAGCGTCACCTTTCGCGCCACGCGCCCCAGTGCGCGCTCGAGCCGGCGCAGGCCAGCTTCGCGAGTGTAGCTCTGAATGATAGCCTTCAGGCCATCGTCGGTGAATTCGATCTGCTCTTCCGTCAGAGCCGTTTGCGCGAGTTGCCGCGGAATCAGGAAGCGCCGGGCGATTTGGAGCTTTTCCTCTTCGCTGTAGCCGGATAGCCGCAGTAACTCCATGCGGTCAAGTAACGGTTGAGGAATGCTGTCGAGGCCGTTCGCCGTGGTGATAAACAGCACTTTCGAAAGATCGAATGCCATGTCGAGGTAGTTGTCGCGAAAACTCTTGTTCTGTTCCGGATCCAAAACCTCGAGCAGCGCCGCAGCCGGGTCGCCCCGGAAATCGCGGCCCAGCTTGTCGACCTCATCCAGCAGCAACACAGGGTTCTGCGCCCCGGCCCGCCGTATCGCCTGGAGCAAGCGGCCCGCCATCGCTCCTATATATGTTCGGCGGTGTCCGCGCAGCTCTGCTTCATCGTGCAGGCCGCCCAGGCTGAATCTCTCGAATTTGCGCCCCAGCGCCCGGGCAATGGATTGGCCGAGCGACGTTTTTCCGGTTCCTGGGGGTCCGACGAAACACAGAATCGGAGCTTTCGCGCCCGGGTTCCGCTGCAACACGCTCAAGTGCTCGAGGATGCGCTCTTTCACCTCGGTCAAGCCGAAATGGTCTTCATCCAGCACTTTCCGCGCATTCGCAATGTCCAGGTTATCTTCGGTGGCCGTGCTCCACGGCAGGTCCAGCACAAACTCGATCCAGGTTCGCGTCAGATGATAATCGGGCGCAGCCGATGGCAGGCGCTCCAGCTTCTCCAGCTCGCGTTTGACTTCTTTTTTAGCTTCTTCAGGCAGGTTCGCCTTTTCGAAACGCTCGCGCAGCAGATCCGCATCCGCCTTTTCGCCGTCTTTCTCGCCCAGCTCGCTCTGTATGGCGCGCAACTGCTGGCGCAACAGGTAGTCCCGCTGCTCTTTCGACATCTCATCGCGGGCATTGGAGGAAATCTTCTGGCGCAGTTCCAGCACCTGAAGCTCATGCGCAAGGAAGGAATGGATGAGCCTCAGCGCGTCCAGGCGCGTCTCGGATTCGAGCAACTGTTGCTGTTTGGCCAGGTCCAGACTGAAAACGCTTGCTAGCAGATAGGCCAGACGCAGAGGATCGTCGCTGTTCGAAAGCATGCGCGTCAACTCAGCCGCCGATTGAGGTTGAGCGAGCTGGATCGCCTTGGCCGCCTGCTCCATCAACGCGCCCTCCAGCGCCTCGACTTCCGAACCCCCGTCTTCTGGCAGAGCAAGCACGGTGTACTTAGCTTGCAGGAAAGGTTCGGTCTGCTCCAGTTTGACGATTACGACGCGATCCACGCCGAGGACCAGGATTTCCATTCCGGCATTCCCGTTTCGCGAACTTTGCCGGATTACAGCTTTCGTCCCAATCGTGTGCAGGCCGTCCTGGCCGGGCGCCTCCGCGTTCGGGTCCCGCTGGGCTACCAGAATGATCTCTTTCGATTCACTCTTTAGCGCCGTCTGGACAGCTTCGAGCGAGCTCGGCCGTCCGACCGAAAGGGGCAACAACAATCCCGGGAACAAGATCGTGTTCTTCAGTGGCAGCACTGGCAATACCGTGACGGGTTGTTTGGACATCGTCTTCTCCTTATGACGGAAGCGCCCGCATTCGAAGCTCTTTCGAACTTCGTGCGGGCGCCTGACCGATCGCTCACTTACTTACTTGGACTAAGCCGGGTCGGTAAGACCCGCCGCGCCCTACTTCACACTCCACTACTTAGATTCAATGGCCGTGAAAAAGGTGCGGCCTTGGCGATTCACCGTCAGCAAAACGCCCTTGTTGCCAGCCTGCCTGACCAAGCGGTCGAAATCAGACTGATTCGTCACGGCTTGCCGGTTCACTTGCTGGATTACGTCTCCGCGTTGCAAACCGGATTCCGCCGCCGCGCTGCTCTCATCAACGCCTGTCACGACGACGCCGGAGGTGCCCGATGGCAGTTGAAGCTCCTGCCGGATATCGCCGGTCAGGTTTTCCACCTGCACGCCTTGCAGCGCACCACTCGAGCTCTCCCTGCCGTTTCCGCCATTCTGCGCGCTTTCTTCGTCAGCGCCTGGCCGCGTGCCGAGCGTGACATGGAACTGAATCGGATGGCCGTCGCGATAGCCGTCGAGCGTTATCGCCGTGCCAGGGGCCAAGTCGACTACGCGGTTGGTCAGTGCGTTGGCCGAATCCACAGGCTGGCCATTGATCGCCGTGATCACGTCACCCTGCTTGATGCCAGCCTTGTCTGCCGGCTTGCCCACTTCTACCGAGTCCACCAGCGCTCCATTGGCATCTTTCAAGCCAAAGCTGCTAGCCACATCGGCGGTGAGGCCCTGTAGGTACGCACCCATGTATCCACGCGTCACCTTACCGTTCTTCACTAACTGCTCCATGACATGCTCGGCCATATTCACCGGAATGGCAAAGCCGATGCCGATGTTGCCGCCCTCGCCCGACATGCTGTTGCTACCGGTGAGAATGGCCGTGTTAATTCCTATTAGCTCGCCTCTGGCGTTGATCAAAGCGCCACCCGAATTGCCGGGATTGATGGCCGCGTCCGTCTGGATAAAGTCTTCGAACGCCTGGCTCTCGCGCGGCAGCGTCCGGCCCTTGGCGCTCACGATGCCCATCGTCACGGTTTGACCCACTCCGAACGGGTTGCCGATCGCAAAAGCCAAGTCGCCAATCTGCGCTTTGGCCGAATCGCCAAGCATGAGCGACGGCAGATCCTTGGCGTCAATCTTGACCACCGCGAGGTCGGTCTGCGGGTCGGTGCCAACCACCTTGGCCCTAAACTCGCGCTTATCGAGCAGTGACACCTTGACTTCGGTGGCTTTCTCCACAACGTGATTGTTGGTCAGAATGTAGCCATCGGCGTTGATGATCACGCCCGAGCCCAAGCTGCCCTCTCTTCGGTCACGAGGCTGGAGCTGCCGCCCGTTGCCGCCGAAGAACTGGCGAAAGAACGGATCGGCCATAAACGGGTTGTTCTGCGTTTGCTCGCTTGCCTTGATGATCCGGGTGGATGAAATGCTTACCACCGCCGGCGCTGCCCGGCTGATGACATCGGCAAACGAGCCCGGCAAGTTAGCCGTGGGTCCGGCTGCGCTGGCTCTCACATAAAGCGGAGTTCCGCTATGTGACGAGACGGCGAATGCCGCAATCAAGCCGCCGCCTAACGACGCGGCAATTAACGTGAGAATCGCAGTGGTGCGACGAAACTGAACTACTTTCAACATGTCCTCAAAATCCTTTCCAAGTCTTCTAAAAGCTTCCTTCGCCATTCCATTCTGCGAAGTCTTTGATGAACGTCCCTTCACCCTAAACTCAGGTCCTTGCCGGGCACCGAAGGAGTTTCACCTATATAGACGCAAACCAATCAAAAACGATATACGCAACCTTACTCACTTCAAGATTTACTTCCGGGCCGCCGCCAGCTTCTTCTCAGCCTTCACGGTGAATGTAAAGCCTTCTGCGGCCGCGCCGGCATCCACAACCAGCGCCTTACCATCGCGGATTTCGCCCGCGAGGATCCGGCGTGCAAGCGGAGTTTCGATCCCCCGCTGGATGGCACGCTTCAAGGGACGCGCTCCGTAAGCCGAGTCGTATCCCTCCCGCACCAGGCGGGTCCGCGCCGCATCCGTCAACTCGAGCGTAATGTGCCGCTCGGCGAGCCGCGCCCGCAGGCCGCTTAACTGGATCTCCACAATCTGTTTTAAGTCGTTTTCGGTCAGCGCGTGGAACACGATCACTTCATCCAGCCGGTTCAGGAATTCCGGCCGGAACGCCGCGCGCAATTCCTCGAGCACTGCCGACTTCATACGCTCGTAATCGGCGCCGTCAAAAGCGCCCCGGTATTCCAGAATCCGGTGGCTGCCGATGTTCGAAGTCATGATCACGATGACATTCTTGAAGTCCACTGTCCGGCCCTGCCCGTCGGTCAAACGGCCGTCGTCGAGCACCTGCAGCAGGACGTTGAAAACGTCGTGATGCGCCTTTTCAATCTCATCGAATAAAACTACCGAGTACGGACGGCGGCGAACGGCTTCGGTCAACTGGCCGCCTTCGTCATAGCCGACGTATCCCGGCGGCGCTCCGATCAGCCTCGAGACCGTATGCTTTTCCTGGTACTCGGACATGTCGATGCGGATCATGGCCCGCTCATCGTCAAACAGATATTCGGCCAGCGCCCGCGCCAGTTCCGTCTTACCTACGCCGGTCGGCCCCAGAAAAATGAAGCTTCCGATCGGCCGCTTGGGGTCCTTCAATCCGCTCCGCGCCCGCAGCACTGCTTCGGCTACGGCAGTCACAGCCTCGTCCTGTCCGATGACGCGCTTGTGCAACTCGTCCTCGAGGCCCAACAGCTTTTGCATCTCGCCCTCGAGCAGTCGCGAGACAGGGATGCCCGTCCAGCGGCCTACCACCGCGGCGATGTCTTCTTCGTCGACCTCTTCCTTCACTAGCCGGTTGGTGGCCGCGAGTTTGGCTCCTCTTTCTTCTTCGGCCGCCAGTTGGTGCTCAAGCTCAATCAATTGCCCATATTTCAGCTCAGCCGCCTTGTTCAGGTCATAGGCCCGCTCGGCCTGGGCAATCTGATTCTTCAAATCGTCCATCTTTTCGCGAAGCGCGCGGACTCGCTGGACGCCTTCCTTCTCCGTCTTCCATTGCGCCTGCAGCGCCGCCGACTGCGTCTTCAACTCCGACAACTCTCGCTCGATCTTGCCGAGCCGCTCCTTCGATGCCGAGTCGCTTTCTTTCTTCAACGCCTCGCGCTCGATCTCGAGCTGCATCTGCCGGCGCAGGATCTCATCCAGCTCGGCCGGCATGGAGTCGATCTCAGTCCGCAGTTTTGCAGCCGCTTCGTCCACCAGGTCGATGGCCTTGTCAGGAAGAAAACGATCGGTAATATACCGGTTCGACATGACCGCCGCCGCCACCAGCGCCGCATCTTTGATCCGTACGCCATGGTGCAGCTCATACCGCTCCCGCAAACCGCGGAGAATCGAAATCGTGTCTTCCACTGACGGCTGGTCCACGAGCACCGTCTGGAATCGGCGTTCGAGCGCCGCATCTTTTTCGATGTACTTGCGGTATTCGTCGAGCGTGGTCGCCCCGATGCAGTGCAGCTCGCCGCGCGCCAGCAATGGTTTCAATAGATTGCCCGCGTCCATCGAGCCTTCGGCCTTCCCCGCCCCCACTACCGTATGCAGCTCGTCAATAAAGAGGATGATGCGGCCTTCCGACGACTGCACTTCCTTGAGCACGGCCTTCAGGCGTTCTTCGAACTCGCCGCGGAATTTCGCGCCGGCAATCAGCGCTCCCATATCGAGCGACACAACCAGCTTTTCCTTCAAGCCCTCCGGGACATCGCCGCGCACGATTCGCTGGGCGAGCCCTTCGACTATCGCTGTCTTACCCACGCCGGGTTCGCCGATCAATACCGGATTGTTTTTCGTGCGCCGCGACAACACCTGGATGACGCGCCGGATTTCTTCGTCCCGGCCAATCACCGGGTCGAGCTTGCCCTTCGCAGCCAGCTTGGTCAGATCCCTGCCATACTTCTCGAGCGCTTCGTAGGTGGCCTCGGGATTCTGCGACGTCACGCGTTGGTTGCCCCGCACCTCGGCCAGAGCTTTCATGAGGCGATCCTGCGACAAGCCTGAAGCTCGCAGCAGACGCCCCGTGGCGCCTTTATCCTCGGCAGCCGCAAGAAGCAAATGCTCTACGGAAACGTAGTCGTCTTTCAAGCGCTTGGCTTGCGCTTCGGCTTCCGTCATCAGGCGGTTCAAGCGGCTGCTGACATAAAGCTGGTCACCGGCCCCTGTTCCCGTCACCTTGGGGAGCTTATCCAGTTCCTCGGTCAGCTTGTGTCGCAGCGGGTCGATTGGGACGTCCGCGCGTAACAGGATCGAGGGTACCAGACCACCCTCCTGTTCGAGGAGAGCGAGCATCAAGTGCTCGACATCCACCTGCTGATTGCCGCGCTGCGTAGCAAGCGACTGCGCCTGACGGATGGCTTCCTGAGATTTCTCTGTGAGTCGATTGAGGTCCACGGCTAAGACTACCTGTGGACAGAGTATCACATGAGTGGAGCGGACTGCAACAACCTTAGTGTTATATGCTCATCTTACGGGAGGCAAAACTCTCATGTGCCACCTCGCTCTAGGAGCGTAACTCTAACATATCTAACTACTTATGACGAGAACCAGTCTATCAGGTTGGTAACTCTTAGCAATTGCAGCATGCGGGGCGTCATTGACACGAAGCTCACACTGACGCCGCCTTCCTTGATTGCCGACATCTTCAGGCGAATCAGCGCTCCCAGGCCCGCGCTATCCACGTACTCGACATCGCTCAGGTCGATAACAATGCGACCGTGAAAAGGGTGTTCCTTGAACATCTGTTCGATTTCACCTCGGGTCTCGAGCACCAGCTTGCCATGGCACCTGAAAGTCGTCACCTTGGTCCCGCGCGAATCCAGGTCTTCCGACTTGTCAACTTCCGACTCCTCGACTTCATAGCGGAAAAAATTTGGTGTCGCCATATCAGATGTATAGGTATGCCCCGTGTTTTGCGGCCTTTGCAGCTTATCAAGCCAACGTTACATAAGCATGACGATCCGTTGTGGGGCAGGTTGGCAACCCGCCTCCGGCTCTTGGCATCGTTGTTCTACCGAGCTTCCCCCGCCAGCCGCTGCCGAAGTTGTTCTCGTGCCCCGTCCGCCAAGACTCGGCAAGCCCCCGGATCGATCATCGGATCGGGCGTCACGCCACGCCCCCTCGCGTCCAGTTTCCCCCACAGGTTTGCGGCCTCCGGATGAGTCGTCACCAGGATGTCGCACGGCACACTCGAGAGAAACGCGAAACTCTTCTCAAAGTCTTTGAGCGTATTGGGGCTGTCAGAAAACCGAAAGCCCTTCGCCGAAATGGCCGAGACGCTGTCGGCGTAAACCATATTGAGGCAGCGCCCTTCGCTGCACGATTGCCATGTCCAACTGGTGCCGCCGGGGGTGTGTCCTGGCGTCAAGTGCGCCGTCACCACTACCTCGCCGGCACGAAAGCTTTCGCCGTCCTTCAGCGTCTCGACATGCCCAACCCGCCGGATCGGCCGCAGTTCGCCGTACTGCGGATCGCCCACCCCCACCCCGCCCGTCCTCAGAACTTCCGCGCTCCAGGGACTCGCCACAACGCGCGCGCCGCTCAGGCGCTGCAGCTCGGCAAGGCCGCCGGCATGATCAAAGTGCACATGCGAGTTCACGATCAGCTTCACATCCTCGATGCGAAAACCAAGTGACTTGATGTGTTGGACAATCTGCGGCGCCGACTCCGGAAGTGCGCCATCAATCAGCACATGCCCGGTGGAGGAAGCAATGAGGATCGAACTAATCCCATGCGGCCCCACATAGTAGGTATTGCCAAAGACCCGAAATGGTTCCTGGGCCATGTTCCACACCGCGCACTGGCTGCACGGTGTAGTGTTTTTCTTCTCCTCGGCCAGGGCGAGAACGGTCACGCTTGCCACCGCCAGACCGAGAAGCAATACAAGACGAAAGCGCTGAGCAGTAAGTGGGTCTCTCCGCATTTTGGACCGAGTGTAGCACCCGGTATGCGCCTCGTTCTCCGCACTCCGAAATTTCGACTTTGGTAGACAGGCCTTGCGAGCCGCGGCCCATTCGTATAGAATGTCTGTACGAGCATGCCGCCGTCATCCACTACCGCCCTCCTCCAGGGCACCCTCGATGTTCTGATCTTGAAAGTTCTGGCACTGGAGCCGATGCACGGCCTCGGGATCTCGCGCCGCATCGCACAAGTGACGCACGGCACGTTCCAGGTGAAGCCTGGTTCGCTGTTTCCGGCGCTGCACCGGATGGAAGAGGCAGGTTGGCTGAGTTCCACCTGGGGAGAGTCTGAGAACAGCCGGCGAGCGAAGTTTTACCGGCTCACCAAGGCGGGAACCCACCAGCTCAAGGATGAGACCGAACAGTGGGCGCGCATCTCGGCGGCGATGGCGAGCGCGCTTGAAACGCCTTAGTCGAATTGAGGAGTAACTATGTCGATCTGGCGCAGGCTAAGAACGCTGTGGCGCAATCTTACGCATAAACGAATGGTCGACGACGACCTTGCCGATGAGATCCGCTCCTACCAAGAGCTGCTGGAGGATGAGAAAGCGGGCGCCGGTGCCGGTCCAAGCCTGGCGCGGCGCGAGGCTCTGCTCGAACTCGGCGGCGCCGAACAGATTAAGGAAAACGTTCGCGACGTTCGCCTCGGCTCCAACCTGGAGGCGATTGTGGCGGAACTGCGGCAGTCGTTTCGCGGGCTGCGCCGCAACCCTGGCCTGACTATTCTGTGCACCGGGATGCTGGCGCTCGGTATGGGCGCGAGTACGGTTGTGTTCAGCATCTTCTACGCTGCCCTGGTACAGCCTCTGCCGTTTCGCGATCCGCAACGCCTGGTCGAGCTTTGGGAGATGCGGCAGAGCAGAGGCATCAATCGGGCCGCCTTCTCGGAGGCCAACTTCTGGGACGTCCGCACTCGCAACCATTCGTTTGAGCAACTGGCGGCGGCTCACTATGACGAAGCCAACCTGACCGGAAGCGGCCCCGCGGAAAAAGTTACCGCCATCTCAGTGACAGCGAACTTCTTCCACGCGCTCGGAGTATCGCCCGTTTTGGGGCGGGACTTTGCGCCTTCGGACGACCATGGCGGATACGACAATCGCGTGTTGATCCTCGGCAACCGGTTCTGGAGGAGTCACCTGGGAGGCGATCCGAACATTCTAGGCAAGACGCTGCGCTTGAACGATCGAGCCTGCACCGTGGTTGGCGTCCTGCCACCTGGAGAGCCATGGATTAACGATCAGGTTTACGAGCCGTTCGGCTACCGGCCCGATGCGGATCGCGGCAGTTGGGAATTCAGCGTAGTGGGCCGGCTGGCCCCCGGCGTCTCGGTGGAAGCTGCGCATGCGGACCTGCAGCGCATCGCGGGAGTGTTAGGGCAAACTTACCCGAAAGACGATAAGGGCATTGGAATTTCATTCGGGCCTTCCAGTGCCTGGGTAGCCGGAGACACTACTAAGCGCGCGCTTTGGGTGCTGCTCGGCGCAGTCACTTTCCTGCTGTTGATCGCGTGCTTGAATATGGCCAATCTGCTGTTGGCGCGCGGCACCTCCCGGCAGCGCGAGATAGCCGTGCGAACCGCTCTGGGCGCAGGCCGTGCGCGTCTGGTGCGCTTCGTGATGATGGAGTCGATCCTGCTCAGCGGATTCGGCGCCACGCTCGGGCTGGCACTGGCGTATTTCACTGTGCACGCAATTCAGAGTTTGGAGATAGCCGGTATTCCTCGCTTGGCGGACGCCGGTCTGAACCCGTGGGTGCTCACATTCGCGGCTCTAATCGCCATGCTGACCGGGGTGCTCTCGGGTCTGGCTCCCGCATTGCAGGCGCCGGCTAGTGGCATAGCCGCGGCTTTGCGCGATACCGATCGCCAAACAGGAAGCCGCGGGCAAGGGCGGCTGCGCTCGTTGCTTGTTACCGGTGAAGTGGCGCTCTCATTTCTCCTTCTGGTGGGGGCGGGCCTCCTGATTCGCAGTTTCACCGAGCTGATGAACGTGAACAG
>Ga0181537_10000139_pt1 | contig 64427 bp, 63 predicted proteins | sample PEATcosm2014_Bin_39_FD_119765 | JGI IMG/M metagenome (GOLD analysis project Ga0181537, IMG submission 119765) | Peatland microbial communities from MTU Mesocosm Facility, Houghton, MI, USA - PEATcosm2014_Bin23_10_metaG | ecosystem: Environmental > Terrestrial > Soil > Wetlands > Peat | place...
GATAATGTTTCCGGAGAAGAGCGCGGCTATGCTTTATAGTCGCGGTAGGATTTTTCTTCGACCAAATCCGAGCCCAGTTTGGTGTTGATGCGCCGCTTGATGGCCGCGCGCTCGTCGTTCTCGAAGTACACGGCACGCGCCAGGCGGATGAATTCCTCATCGAAGGCCTGCGCACGCTCCTTGCCGCGAATGTCGTCCTCGATCACCCACAGGCGCTCGTTGACGGCGAGCAGGGCGCCGACGTCGGCCTCGACGTCGGCCCCGGCGTAGGCCGAAGCGCTCCACGTCTCCTCCAGGGCGCGCAGTTCGAGACGCACGTTGGACAGCTTTGCGGGGTCGCCGATGCGCTGCGACTTGATGCGCAGGATGGTGATTTTGTCGAGCAATTCGCCCGGAGAAACCGGCACCTTGATTTCGCTCATTATTCCATGTTAACCCATGAGCGCGTCGAGCTTGGCGGTGACATCGCTCACGCCGATCAGATCCATCACGCCGGCACGCTCGATCTTGGTGGTCCAGGGGATCTGCGCGGCCGGCCTGCCGTAGTACTTATGCGCGGCCGCGTCGTACTTGTCGACGCACCATTGGCGGCTGTAGTAAGGACCGGCGCGCGCCGGATTGGTGGCGGCGTAGAGGCCGATCACCGGCAGACCCACCATGGTGGCCATGTGAGCGGGTCCCGAATCGGGCGACAGCAGCACGGTGCTCAGCGACATGAGCCCGAGCAGCTGCGGCAGCGTGTCCTTGCCCACCTGATCGAGCACGGGCACGCCCGCAGCGGCGATGATGGCCCCGGCCATCTCGGATTCGATGGCGCTGCGGCCGCCGACCAGCACGACCCGCAGGCCGTGTGCATTGACGGCGTGTTCGGCCACCGCGGCATACCGCTCCGCGGGCCAGTTGCGGGCGGCATGGCTGGAGCAGGGGCTGATGACCAGGGTGGGCTGCCCGTCTCCGACGATGCCGCGGGCATATTCGAGCGCCTCGGGAGGCAGGGTCAGGTCCCAGTGCGGGGGCGTGGGTTCGATGCCGCAGGCGCGCACGAAGCCCATGAACGAATCCAGTACGTGTTCGCGCGCCGCAGGCGCGATCTCGGCATTGGTGAACCACCACTGCAGCTCGCGGGCGCGCCCGCGGTCGAAGCCTAGCTTGATGGGGGCATCGATGAGTGCGGCGAGCAGGCTCGCGCGAAACGACAACTGCATGTGGAGCAGCAGGTCGAAGCGCCGTCCGCGCAAGGCCTTGCGCAGCCGCAGCAGCTCCCCGGGCGTTGCGTTTTTATCGAAGGTGATAAACTCGATTTCCGGGAGAATCGCCGTCATCAGCTTGGCTTCGAGTTTGCCGATGATCCAGGTTACCTGAGTCCGCGGCCAAGCCGCCTGGAAAGCGCGCAGCGCCGCCAGCGCGTGGCAGGTATCGCCGATGGCCGAGAGACGCAGTAGACACACATGCCGCGGCGGTGGATTGAAATTTAAGGTCATCGTATAAGTGATAGGGACGCGACGCATTGCCACTGCCACGGGCGCCATGCTGTCCGATCCGGCCTGCCTTGGCAATCTGGCGCAGGATGCCCGAGAAGCGCTGTTCGACCCGGAGTTCTGGCGGCGCCGTGGCGAGTTGTCGGACGCGGCCGCGGGACGCGGGTCCGCGTGGTTCATCGACTCGGGCGAGCATCGCTGGGTACTGCGGCATTTCCGTCGCGGCGGCTTCATCGCGCGCTGGTCGAAGGATGTGTATCCGTGGGCGGGCGAGGAGCGCGTGCGGGCATTCGCCGAGTGGCGGCTGCTGGAGCTTTTGACCCGGCGAGGCCTGCCGGTGCCCAAGCCCGTTGCGGCCCGCTATGAGAAGACCCTGTTCGGCTATCGCTGCGATTTGATCACGCAGCGCATCGCCGATGCCGAGCCTTTGAGCGCGGCGCTTGCGCGAGGCGCGCTGGCCGAATCCGCCTGGCGCGCAGTCGGCGCCGCCGTGGCGCAACTGCACGGCGCCGGGGTCGATCATGCCGATCTGAACGCGCACAACATATTGATCGGCGCCCATGGCGTCAGTGTGATCGACTTCGATCGCGGGCGTGTGCGCAAAAGCGGCGGCTGGAAGGCGCGGAATTTGCGGCGGCTGCGGCGCTCGCTGGCCAAGATCGGGGCGTATTCGGACACCGCGTGGGAGTGGCTGATGGGCGGATATCGAGCGACGGGATGAGACGCCTGTACTCCTGGCTGACGTACTGCGCCGTGCCCTTCGCCTTTGCCGCGGTGTTGTGGCGCGGCTGGCGCGACCGCGGTTATTGGCGGGGTCTTGGCGAGCGCTTCGGCTATGGCGGGCGGATCCCCACGGCGGGGAACATCTGGCTCCACGCGGTCAGCCTGGGCGAGATGTCCGCCGCGGCTCCTCTGGCGCGCGCGCTGCGCGCGGCGTATCCGCAGCACCCGCTGGTGCTCACCACGGCAACGCCGACCGGATGGGCCCGCGCCCGAGGCCTGTTCGGCGACGGCGTGGACATCCGCTTCCTGCCCTACGACACGCCGGGTGCGGCCGCGCGCTTGTTGGATCGCATTCAGCCGCGGCTCGCCATCATCATGGAAACCGAGCTGTGGCCCAATCTGTTCAAGGAGTGCGAGCGCCGCGGCGTGCCCCTGGTGCTCGCCAGCGCGCGATTGTCGGCGAGATCGGTTTCGCGCTACCGGCGATTCGGCGGCCTGTTTCGCGGGATTTTCTCCGCCAGTTCGTTGATAGCGGCACAGACCCGCGAGGATGCCGGACGCTTCGCTGCGATCGGCGCGCAGAGCGCCAGGATCCACGTGGTCGGCAACATCAAATTCGACGTGGAACCGAGTGCGGGCGTCATGGACCGAGGCCGCGAGCTGCGTGCGCAATTGGGCGGCTCGAGGCCAACGTGGATCGCGGGCAGCACCCATGCCGGTGAAGAGGAGCAGCTGCTGGCGGCGCACGCGCAATTGCCGGGCGACGCGCTGCTGTTGCTGGTTCCGCGGCATCCGCAACGCTTCGACGGCGTTGCGCAGCTGTTGCGCAGCCGGGGCCTGCGATTCACGCGGCGCAGCGCCGGCGGGGCGCCGGATGCGGCCACGCAAGTGGTCCTGGTGGACACGGTGGGTGAGCTCGCCGCGCTGTATGCGTCGGCCGATGTGGCGTTCGTGGGCGGCAGTCTGGTGCCCATCGGAGGCCACAATTTGCTCGAGCCCGCGGCGCTCGGGCTGCCGGTGCTCACCGGTCCCTATTACTCGAACAGCAGGGACATCGCGCGGCTGCTGCTCGACCGCGGCGCCGCCCTGGAGGTGGCGGACGCGCGCGCGCTCGAGCGCGCGTTGGCGCGGCTGCTCGCCGATCCGGAGGAGCGTCGGCGCCGGGGCGCGAGCGGGCGGGACATCGTCGAGGCGAATCGCGGCAGCGTCGCGCGATTGCTCGCGCTCATGGAGCCGTTATTGCCGGCTGGGCGGCCGGCGGCGAATCCTTGAGCAAGCTGTTTATTTTCTCGAGGCTCTGCCGGGACAGCGTTCCGGCGGCCTGCTGCAGCTTGAGCACATTCAACATGTAATCGTAGCGGCTGCGGGAATAGTCGGTTTGCGCCTGGACCCAAAGCTGCCGCGATTGCAGCACATCCACGGCGGTGCGCGTTCCGGCTTCATAGCCGGACTCGGTGGCGCGCAGCGAGGTGGCGTTCGACTCGACGGCGCGCCGCAGCGCCTTGACTCGCGAGATCTCCGACAGCACGCCGAGATACGAATCGCGGGCATCGTGCTCGGTCTGGCGCGCCACCCGCTCCACTCTTTCCTTGGCGGCGCGGTGCTGGTAGACGGCCTGGCGTACCTGCGAGGACACCATGCCTCCCGAATAGAGCGGAAAGCTCAGCTGCAGGCCGATGGTGCGCTGGGTTTGGTTCAGGATGGTGCCGCCCGCCGAGGTACCGTCGCTGAAAGTGTCCACGCCGTTGCTGGTCGCCTTGTACCCGCTGCCCACCAAGTCGAGGGAGGGAAAGTGGCCGCCGCGGGCGGCGCTGATATCCTCGCGCGCAATGTCGGCCGCCAAGCGGCTGGAAACCAGCACCAGGTTCTGCTGCAAAGCCATCTCGACCCAGCGGTCCTCGCTGACGGGGTCGGGATTCGCGAGCTCGAACGGCTCGATGGGACGGGCCAGCCAGTCGAAGGCGTCGCCGGTGATCTCGCGCAACAGTTCCTGAGTGGAGGCCAGGGTGCGCTTCGCCGCGATCACGGCCGCCGCGCCGCTGTCGTGCGCGGCGCGCGCCTCTTCGACGTCGGTCACCGCGATCAGGCCGATTTGGTAGCGCGACTCCGCCTGCTCGAGCTGACGATTGATCGAGGTCAGCGCCACCTGCTGGGCCTCCAGGTCATCCTGGGCGCCGAGCACGTCGAAGTAGCGTTGCGCGACCCGCTCCATCAGATCTTGCTGCGCGGCCTGGTAATCCGCCTCGGCCTGGGCCACTTGGGCGTCAGCGCGCTGCAGGGCCACCCAGTTCTCCCAGCGAAACACGTTTTGCTTCAGATCGACGCCATAGCGGTGGGTCGTGGTCGAGACGCGCCCATCGAAGGGAAAGCTCTCGAGCACGGTGGGCGCGGGCGGCACGCTGACGGGTTCCGTGGTATTCGTGAATCCCGTGTCCTTCTCGCGGGTCACGATGCCAGTTCCCGACAACTGCGGCAGCAGGGCCGAAAGGGCCTGAGGCTTCGCTTCCAGCGCCGCCAGCCGGGTCGCTTCGGCTTCGCGTAGCTGCGGATCGTTTTGCAGTGCACGCTGGTAGACGGCAAGCAGATCCGCGGCCGGTGCGGCGGCACTGAAGAACAGGGCGAGGAGGAGCAGCGATCGCGTCATGGATCATCCGGGTTATATAGTGTTATATATAACCATATCACCTGTGAGTCAAGAGTCCCGGGCGGGCTCAATATCGTGGAATCCGGGGGTCCACGTCTCGGGACCAGGCCAGGATGCCGCCGGCCAGGTTGTACACCGATGCAAAGCCCTGCCCGGCGAGGAAACGCGCCACTTGCAGGCTGCGGCCTCCGGAGCGGCAGATCACCACGGTTTCGCGCTGCGGATCGAGCTCGCCGAGACGGTCCGCGACCTGCCCCATGGGGATGTGCTTGAGGTCGGCAGGCACCGGCGCCAGCGCCGTTTCCCAATCCTCGCGAACATCGAGCAGCGTCATGTCGGCGCCGCCGGCGCGACGCTCCAGAAACTCCTGGGGGGTGATTTCCTTGATCATCAAAACACGAATCTCGGCGCCGCGGCGGCGTTGATCAGAGGTTCGACCACGGTCTCGAACAAGCTCTCGCGAATCCATTCATTGCTGTCGACCCGGCGCACCAGCAGGGCATCCATCACGGGCGCGACGCCGACCACGGCAAATAGACGGCCACCGACGCGCAGACAGCGCTCAAAGCGCGTATCGTAAACCGGCAGCGAGCCGGTGACTGCGATTACATCGTACTCGCCGAGCGGCGCGGCGCTGAAGGCGTCGCGGATCTCGAATCGCACTTGGGCCTGGGGCACCGCGCGAAGATTCACCTCGGCCAAGGCGATGAGTCCGGCGTGAATGTCGATCGAATATGTCGAAGCGGCGAGTAAACTTAACGCGGCCGACAGATAGCCGGTGCCGCTGCCGACTTCGAGCACGCTGTCGGTGGCGGTGACGCCGAGCGCTTGCAGAAGGCGGCCCTGTAGCTTGGGGGCGAGCATGGACTGGCCGAATCCGATGGGAATCGGCGCGTCAGCGAATGCAAGCTCGCGGTACTCGGGAGGCACGAAGGCTTCGCGCGGGACGGCGGACAGAGTATCGAGCACGCGCGGGTCGAGAACTTCCCACGTGCGTATTTGCTGATCCACCATTTGCTGTCGAGCGGCCAAAGGATCCATGATTTCTCGAGGTGATTTAAGGCCGTTGATTATGGTCAATTTCAACAGGCTATGCCATGCCTGTGCGCTATTCTTAGGGGCACGATGATTCGCGACGCACAGAACCCGCGATGGGGCCAAAACTCACGCGTCGCCAGGATTTGTCGTTATTGAGGTTCGCGTTGATCTTGTCTTCCATCGTCATGTGGGTATCGACCGCGGCCGTTCTAGCGGTGGGCTTGAGTATTCTGCTCGCGTGGAAACGGCGCCAGGAGCGCTTCGTCAAGGAGTTCTCGGCGCAGGTGCGGCGGCTCACGCGCGAGGCCGGCTCCGCGGAGCGCATCAGTCTCGTGGGCAAGCCCGAATCGCTGGAAAAACTCGGCTCCGCCGTCAACAAGCTGCTGGACGATCTCGAACAGCGGGGCGCGCGGCTGCTGGATCGCGAACAGCTGTTTCAGCGCCTGGTCGAGACGGTGCACGACGCCGTGCTCGTGCACCGCGATCACATCATGTTCGCCAACTCGCGTTTCCTGGCGCTGCTCAACCTGAGCGCCGCGGATGTCGTCGGCAAGCCCCTGACCGATTTCGTCGCACCGGAGTATGTCGAGCTGGTGGCCAACAACCTGCGCCGGCGGCTGGCGGGCGAGCCCGCGGCCGAGCGCTACGAGGTCGAGCTGGTCGGCGCGCAGGCTCAGGTCACGCGCGTCGAGCTCTCGAGTGCGGTGATCGACACCGCCGGCGAAGCCTCGCTCCTGCTCACCGTTCTGGAAATGCTGCCCGAATCCGCCCTGACGGGGGCTCCATCCAGGCCGCGCGCCATGGTGACTCTCGATGCCATGGGCGAGAGCGTCATCACCGTCGACGCAGAGGGCCGCATCGACTACATCAATCTCGCCGCCGAGAGCTTGCTGGGCCAGCGCTTCGACCAGGTCATGGGCAAGTCGTTTGCCGAAGTGGCGTCGCTGGTCGATGAGACGGATCGGCGCCCGCTGGGAGATCCGGTGCGCAAGGCGCTCACCACCGGAGGCCGGGTGACCGTGGGCCGGCGCGCGGTGCTGGTCCCGGCCAACGCGGGCCCGGAGCGGTCGGTGGAAATCAGCGTCACTCCGCTGCGCTTCGACGGCAAGGACATACTGGGACTGGTGCTCGTGCTGCACGACACCAGCGAGCTGCGCGGCCTCACGCGTCAGATGACCTATCAGGCCAGCCACGATGCATTGACGGGGCTGATCAACCGCCGCGAATTCGAGCGGCGGCTGCAGGAAGCCATGGACTCCGCGCAGACCGGGAACGCCGGACACGCGCTGTGCTATCTCGATCTGGACCGCTTCAAGGTGGTGAACGACACCTGCGGCCATACCGCCGGAGACAACATGCTGCGCGAGGTGGCCTCGCTCATCAAGGAGGCGGTGCGCGATTCGGATACGGTGGGGCGCATCGGCGGCGATGAGTTCGCCCTGCTGCTGGTGGGCTGTCCCCTGGAGAAGGCGCGCCAGATCGCCGACGACGTGGTGCGCTCGGTGAGCGACTATCGGTTCGTCTGGAAGGACAAGATTTTCAACATCGGCGTGAGCATCGGGCTGGTGGAGATCGGCCGCGGCGGCGGCGCCATCGAAGACATCATGAATTCGGCGGATTCCGCCTGCTATGTGGCGAAGAAGCAGGGTGGGCTGCACGTGCATGTGTATTCGGCGCGCGAGGAGGCGAGCGCGCGGCACAGCGGCGAGATTCATTGGCTGCAGAAGCTGCAGGGCGCCCTGCGCGACAACAAGTTCGAGCTCTACTACCAGCCCATCGTGCATGCCCGAGCCGACGGCCTGCGCGGGCCTGCGATCGAAGTCTTCGTGCGCCTCGAGGGAGAGAGCGGCCAGCCCGGCGTGCCGCCCGCGGAATTCATCCGCGCGGCCGAGCGCTACCGCCTGATGCCGCACATCGACCGATGGGTGGTGCAGACCGTGCTGTCCGCGCTCGGCCGCGGCGGCCTGAAATTGCCGGCCGGCCGCAGCGTCGCCATCAACATCGCCGGGCAGACGCTGGGGGATTCGGATTTCCTGGAGTTCGTCGTCGACTGCTTCGATCACACGGGCGCGAACCCGGGCGAAATCTGCTTCGAGGTCACCGAAAGCTCGGTGGTGGCGAATCTGGATCACGCCCAGCGCTTCATCGCGGTGCTGCACGGCATGGGATGCGAATTCGCCCTCGACGATTTCGGCAGCGGCTTGAGCTCGTTCTCGACGCTGCGCAAGCTGCCGATGGACTATCTGAAAATCGACGGCTCCTTCATCAACAACCTGGCGGGCGACACCGTGAATCAGGCCATGGTCGCCGCCATGATCGAGCTGTCGCGCAGCCTGAATTTCCGCGTCGTGGCCGAACAGGTCGAGGATCAGCTGTCGCTCGACACGGCGGTCGGCATGGGGATCGACTTCGTGCAGGGATTCGTCGTGGGCCGCCCGCAGCCGCTGTTGATGGTGCCCGGCTCCTTATAACCCTCGGGCAGGTTCACATAACAAAAACTATGGCATTTCCTTCACGCTTAGGAGGAAAATCCCGTGGGGACTGCCCATGAGGTGAGCTATGCAAATTTATGAGGACAACACCAAGTCCATCGGCCGCACGCCCCTGATCCGCATCAACCGGCTGGACGCGAGCAGCGGCGCGACGGTTCTTGCCAAGATCGAGGGGCGCAATCCCGCGTACTCGGTGAAGTGCCGGATCGGGGCGGCGATGGTGTGGGACGCCGAAGAGCGCGGTGCGTTGAAGCCCGGAATGTCCCTGGTCGAAGCCACCAGCGGCAATACGGGCATCGCATTGGCCTATGCCGCCGCTTCGCGCGGCTATGGATGCGTTCTGACCATGCCGGATACCATGAGCATGGAACGGCGCAAGGTGTTGGTCGCCTTCGGCGCCAGGCTGGTGCTGACTCCCGGCGCCAAGGGCATGAGGGGTGCGATCGCCAAGGCCGAGGAAATCGCCGCCGCGGACCCCGGCAAGTACCTGTTGATGAAACAGTTCGAGAATCCCGCCAATCCCGCGATCCATGAAAGAACCACGGGACCTGAGATCTGGGAGGACACCGACGGCAGGGTGGATGTGTTCGTCAGCGGAGTCGGCACGGGCGGCACGCTGACGGGGGTCTCGCGGTACATCAAGGGCACGCGCGGCAAGAAGATCCTCACCGTCGCGGTCGAACCCACCCATTCGCCCGTCATCAGCCAGACTTTGGCCGGCCAGGCGCCGACACCCGCGCCGCACAAGATCCAGGGTATCGGCGCGGGGTTCGTCCCGAAGAATCTGGACTTGTCGATGGTCGACCGGGTCGAACAGGTCAGCAACGACGAAGCCATTGCCCTGGCGCGCCGTCTGGCGCGCGAGGAAGGCATTCTGTGCGGCATTTCCTGCGGCGCGGCGATAGCCGCGGCGCTGCGCCTGGCGCGCGAGCCCGCGCAGCAGGGTAAGACCATCGTGGTGATACTGCCGGATGCCGGCGAACGCTACCTGTCGGGCGCGCTGTTCGAAGGCTTGTTCGAGGAAGTCGAGAAGATGCAGGCCGTCGCCTGAAGGGTCATATGAAAGCAGTCGCCTATCCGCCGGCCACGGCGCTCGAGGAGCTCACGGGAGAGATTCTGGGCAGCTACTTGGGCGATGAGCGCGCGCGCCGCGTTTCGCAGCGTTACCTGCCCTCACGCGAAGCCATCATCGAGATCCTGGAGTCGGTGCTCGACCTGATGTACCCCGGCTACTTCGGCCGCCGCGATCTGAGCCGCGACAATCTCGGCGCGTACGTGGCGCAATCGGTGGCCGCACTGGCACCGAAGCTCGAGCGCGAAATGGAGCACTGCCTGTGCTATGGGCGCGAGCGGGATGCGCAGGCGGAATTCGGCGATTGCGCGCCGCGGGCGCAGGAACTCGCAGGGATTTTCCTCAAGCGCCTGCCCCAGATCCGCGCGCTGCTGATCCGCGACGTGCAGGCGGCCTTCGACGGGGACCCGGCGGCGACGAATCTGGATGAAGTGATCCTCGCCTACCCGGGAGTGCTGGCGGTCAGCGTGTACCGCATCGCCCATGCCTTGCACGACCTGGGAGTGCCGATGATGGCGCGCATCATGACCGAATGGGCGCATTCGAAGACCGGCGCGGATATTCATCCGGGAGCCACGATCGGCCCGGCCTTCTTCATCGATCACGCCACCGGCGTGGTGGTCGGCGAAACCACGCTGATCGGCGAGGGGGTCAAGCTGTACCAGGGCGTGACCCTGGGCGCGCTGTCCTTTCCGCGCGATGCGGCCGGACACATCATTCGCGGCAAGAAGCGCCACCCCACCGTGGAGAGCGGCTCCACGCTCTATGCCAACGCCACGGTGCTCGGCGGCCAAACCGTGGTCGGTGCGGACAGCGTCATCGGCGGGTCGGTGTTCCTGACCCACAGCGTGCCGCCGCGCTCGCGCGTCTCGCTCAAGGAGCCGGAGCTGCGCGTGGCCACGCGCGACGGTGCCGTGGAGCCGGACGCCATCTACTTCGATATCTAGTCAGGCGCTACGCGCCGAATCTACGGGGTCGAGGCGACCCCGTCCGTTGAGGTTCGGAAAGAATCAGATCACATCATTTTGCCCAGCACGGGCACGAGCAGCAGTGCGACGATGTTGATGATCTTGATCAGCGGGTTGATGGCCGGGCCGGCGGTGTCCTTGTAGGGATCGCCCACGGTGTCGCCGGTGACCGCGGCCTTGTGCGCGTCGGAGCCCTTGCCGCCGTAGTGTCCTTCTTCGATGTACTTCTTGGCATTGTCCCAGGCGCCACCGCCCGTGGTCATGGAGATGGCGACGAACAGGCCCGTCACGATGGTGCCGATCAGCAGGCCCCCGAGCGCCTGCACGCCGGAACCCGGACCCATGAGGAAATTCACCACGAATACCAGCACGATGGGCACGAGAATCGGCAGCAGCGAGGGAATGATCATTTCCTTGATCGCCGCCTTGGTGAGCATGTCCACCGCGCGCGAGTAGTCCGGCTTCGCCGTGCCCTCCATGATGCCCTTGATCTCGCGGAACTGGCGCCGCACCTCGTTGACCACCGCGCCCGCGGCGCGCCCCACCGCTTCCATGGCCATCGCGGCGAACAGATAGGGCACGAGCCCGCCGATAAACAAGCCGATGATGACGGCGGGGTTCGACAAATCGAAGCTGGTTTCGTGACCCAGAACCTCGCCCAGCTTGTGGGTGTAATCGGCAAACAGCACCAGCGCCGCCAGACCCGCCGAGCCGATGGCGTAGCCCTTGGTGACCGCCTTGGTGGTATTGCCGACCGCATCGAGCGGGTCGGTGACATCGCGCACCTTCTTGTCCAGGCCGGCCATTTCCGCGATGCCGCCGGCGTTGTCGGTGATCGGGCCATAGGCGTCGAGCGCGACGATCATGCCGGTCATGGACAGCATGGCGGTGGCGGCGATGGCGATGCCGTACAGGCCCTCGAGCTGAAAGGAGGCCCAGATGCTCAAGGCGACCGCGAGCACCGGCAGCGCGCAGGCCTTCATCGAGACGCCCAGGCCCGCGATGATGTTGGTGGCGTGGCCGGTTTGCGAGGCCGCGGCCACGTGCTGCACGGGCTTGTACTCGGTGGCGGTGTAGTACTCGGTGATCACGATCATCGCCGCGGTGAGCGCCAGCCCGACCAGGGTGCACAGCCAGACGGACATGGCCTGATCGCCCATGATGGACTTGGAGACGAAATAGAAGGCGACGGCGGAGATGACCGCGGAAACGATCACGCCCTTGTACAGCGCGTTCATGATCTTGCCGCCCTCGCGCGTGGAAACGAAGAAGGTTCCGACGATGGAGGAGATGATGGAAATGGCGCCGAGCACCAGCGGAAACAGCACCGCCCGCTCGCCCATGTCCACCATCACCAGGCCGCCCAGCAGCATGGTGGCCACCAGGGTGACGGCGTAGGTTTCGAACAGGTCGGCCGCCATGCCGGCGCAGTCGCCCACGTTGTCGCCGACGTTGTCGGCGATGACCGCCGGATTGCGCGGATCATCCTCGGGGATTCCGGCTTCCACTTTGCCCACCAGGTCCGCGCCCACATCGGCGCCCTTGGTGAATATGCCGCCGCCCAAGCGCGCGAAGATGGAAATCAGCGAGCCGCCGAAGGCGAGACCGACCAGCGAGCGCAACGCCGCCTCCGGGTCGCCGAGGAAGCGCAGCATGAGCAGGTAGTAGCCGGCGACCCCGAGCAGGCCCAAGCCGACCACCAGCATGCCGGTGATCGCGCCGCCGCGGAAGGCGACCTTGAGCGCGGCATTGATCCCCGAGTGAGCGGCCTGCGCCGTGCGCACGTTGGCGCGCACCGAGATGAACATCCCGATATAGCCCGCGGAACCCGAGAGTATGGCGCCGACCGCGAAGCCGCCGGCGGTGGGCCAGCCTAAGGCCAGCCCCAACGCCACGAACAGAATGACTCCGACGACGGCGATGGTGGAATACTGCCGGTTCAAATAGGCCTTGGCGCCTGCCTGAATCGCCGCGGCGATTTCCTGCATCCGCGAATTGCCCGCAGGTTGAGCCAAAATCCAGCGCACCGAGATGACGCCGTAGAGGATCGCAACAACACCTGCTGCAATAGCCAGCCATAGCGCAAAGTCGAGGGTCATGGGGTCAGGTCTCCGGAGGATGTTATGTTATTGAAAATGTTACTTTTATCGCAAAAAAAAGCGCCGCGATCATAGCACAAACGGCGTTCGCAGGCGTTTGACAACGCTGACACCCTTGAGCGTGACATACACCGGCAGGCCATCGCGATAGGGAGGGTAATCTTCGCCGCCGATCAAGGGCTTGAGATACGCCCGGGCCGCCGCCGTGATGCCGAACCCGTCGGCCGTGATGAACTTGCGCGGCACCTTTTTTTCCTGGTTGGCGATGGCGTTCAGGGGTGCCTCGCCGATGCTCCAGCGGTAGGGCTTGGCGGACTTTCGCACGATGACGGGCATGACCGCATTTCTGCCCCGCAGGGCAAACTCGACCGCCGCCTTGCCGACGGCGTAGGCCTGCTCGACATCCACCGCCGAGGCGATGTGGCGCGCCGAGCGCTGCAAATAATCGGCGACGGCCCAATGAAATTTATAGCCGAAGGCTTCCTGGGTCATCTGCGCGACCACCGGTCCCACACCGCCCAGCTGCGAGTGGCCAAACGCGTCCTTGGTGCCCGCCTCGGCGAGGAATTTGCCGTCGGCATCCTTGACGCCCTCGGAGACAACGACGACGCAGTAGCCGTATTTCTCCACCGAGACCTTCACCTTGGCCAGGAAGCGCGCGCGGTCGAAAACGATCTCCGGAAACAAGATGATATGCGGCGCATCGCCGGGCTGGTCGCCCGCCAAGCCGCCCGCGGCGGCCATCCAGCCGGCGTGCCGTCCCATCACTTCGAGCACGAACACCTTGGTCGACGTGCGCGCCATGGAGGCCACGTCGAGTCCCGCCTCGCGCGTGGACACGGCGATGTACTTGGCGGCCGAGCCGAATCCGGGGCAGCAGTCCGTAACGGGCAAGTCATTGTCGACGGTCTTCGGGATGCCGATACAGGTCAGAGGCACCGCCATCTGCGCGGCGATTTCGGACACCTTTTGCGCCGTGTCCATGGAATCGTTGCCGCCATTGTAGAAGAAATAGCCGATGTCGTGGGCGCGGAATACCTCGATGAGGCGTTCATACTGGGCGCGATTCTTGTCGATGCCGGCCAGCTTGTAGCGGGCGGATCCGAAGGCGCCGCCCGGCGTGTGGCGCAGGCCCGCGATGGCCGCGCGACTTTCCTTGCTGGTATCGATCATGTCCTCGGTCAGCGCGCCGATGATGCCGTGGCGCCCCGCATAGACCTTGCCGATCCTGTCGCGGTGGCGGCGCGCCGTCTCGATCAGGCCGCAGGCCGAGGCGTTGATGACCGATGTCACTCCGCCCGATTGAGCATAGAACGCATTGCGCATGAAATCCCCTTCAATCCGAGCCGCGCAGAATAGCCGATCGGCGCGGGTTTGACGACCGCGCCGCCCGAAGGTACGGTAGCGCGCTTTCACCACTCGAAGAATCATGCGAATAGTCCTATTGGGAGCGCCGGGCTCGGGGAAAGGCACACAGTCACAGTTGCTGGTCAAGGCCCACGGGGTACCCCAGATATCCACGGGCGACCTATTGCGCGAGGCGGTCTCCAAGGGCACGGAGCTCGGATTGCGCGCCAAGGCCGCCATGGATGCGGGCAAGCTGGTCGACGATTCCACGGTGCTCGGCATGATTCGCGAGCGCATCGCCCGGCCGGACGCGGCCAAGGGATTCATTCTCGACGGCTTTCCCCGCAATATCGCCCAGGCCGAGGCGCTGGAGAAACTGCTTAGGGACCTAGGCACGCCGCTCGACTCGGTGGTGCTCATGAACCTCGATTTGGGCGTTCTGTTCAAGCGCCTCACCGGCCGCAGGATCTGCGAGCTGTGCGGCCGCGTCTTCAACGTGTATACCTCGCCGCCGCCGCCGGCGCAGACGCATCGGCTGGTACAAAGGCCGGACGACAAGGAGGAAGTCATCGGCAAGCGGCTGGAGGTCTACGAGGCGCAAACCAAGCCGCTGATCAAGTACTACCAGGCCGCGGGATTGCTGCGCATCGTCGAGGCGGACGCCGACGTGGATACGGTGTTCAAGAGCATCGAGGCCGCGGTCCTCAAGCAATAGCCTCAAGCAATAGCCTCGAGCAGCCGAGTTCCCACTTCTTCACGCCTCCATCCGGCCAGGGCGTGCGACTCCGGCAGCGCGCCCGCGCGCGTCCCCATGGCCAGCGCCTTGAGCTCGCCGCGCGGCGCGAGGATTTCCGCGCTGACGTTGAGCTCGAGCGCGCGGGCATCGACGATCCTGGCCAGCCGCTCGATCAGCGCCTTCTGTTCGGGCGTGGGGCGCGCATCCTGCACCGGCTCCAGATCCTGCGCCGCGTTCGAGGACTGCTCGAGGGCACTTTCGAGGTTCGCCGCGAGACTGTCGTTCAGCGGCGGCGCGGATCCCTGCGCCACGGCGAAGATCGCGGCGTCGGAGAGTATCCAGGCGCGCGGCAGATCGCGGGCGCGCGCCAGCTTTTCGCGCCACACGGCAATCACCTTGGCCCGGGCGCGCGATGCAGGGGTGAGCTGCGCGAGGCCGCGCAGCCGGCCCCACGCCTGCGCGGGGTCGGGCTCATACAGCCGCTTGTCCTCGAGCGCCAGGCAATCCTCGAGCACCCAGTGCTCGCGATTGAGCTCGCGCAGCCGCTGCGTGAGAAGACCCGCGATTTCGCCCAGGTACAGGACATCTTCGGCGGCGTATTCGAGCTGCTCCCGCGTGAGCGGCCGCTTGGACCAGTCGGTGCGCGTCTGTCCCTTGGGCACGGTCACATCCAGCAATGTCTTGACCAGCTCGGCATAGCCGATCTGCGGCTTGAGGCCGATGCATCCGGCGGCGATCTGGGTGTCGAATACCGGCGTCATGACGCGCCTGGCCGACAGATAGACGGCCTCCAGGTCCTGGCGCGCGGCGTGAATCACCTTGCGCGCGGCGGGCTCGGTGAGGGCGGTCATCAGCGGGTCGAGGCTGCCGATCCGCAGCGTGTCCACGCACCAGATCCGGCCGCCGGCCGCCAGCTGAAGCAGGCACAATTTCGGAAAAAACGTGCGCTCGCGCAGGAATTCTGTGTCGACGCCGATCCACGCCTGCGATTTGAGGCTTTGTGCCAACGCCGGCAGCTCATCGTCTCGGTCGATCCAAATCGCGTCGGGCATACCTTTGATCCGCGTGTACAATTTGGCGAGGATTATGACTGAATTGGACGATGCTGCGACTCGCAAAGGCATTTTGGGACATTGCTCTGTGGCGCCGCTCGCCGGCGCAATTGCCGGCGTCGTTATTCTTGTTGACTTTGGTTGCGGCGGCCGCCGCGCTGCTCGAGGTGCTGAGCGCCCTTCTGCCGCCGATCTCGAGTGACGGCATCGTCACGCGAGTCATGTTGAGCGTGGGCTTGCCGCTGGGATTCGCCTGGGCCGTGCTCACGCTGGCGCGCCGCCGGCAGCGCTTCCTGCAAACCGGCATCGCCCTGCTGGGAGTCGACGTGCTCGCCGGACTCGTCCTGTACCCCTTGGGCTCGCTGGTCCGGGTCGTGGGCTCGGACCGTCTCGCGTCGCTGCCGCTCGGCATTCTGATGCTGGTGGGATTCATCTGGTACCTCCTGGCCTGCGCCAACATCTGGCGCGCCGCCCTGGACTCAGGCACGGGCGTGGGCGTGGCGGTCAGCGTGGGCTACCTTCTGCTGTCGCTCGTGCTGGAGCAGCAACTGCTGCCCGATACATGACCATGCACGTGCATATCCTCGGCATCGGCGGCACGTTCATGGGCGGGGTGGCGGCCATCGCCAAGGCCGCCGGATTTCGCGTCACGGGCGCGGATCTCAATGTGTACCCGCCGATGAGCACTCAGCTCGAGTCGCTCGGCGTCGAATTCATCCAGGGCTACGGCGCCGAGCAGCTGGATCTCGAGCCCGACATCGTGGTGGTCGGCAACGCGCTGAGCCGCGGCAGCCCGGTCATCGAGGCGATGCTGAATCGCGGCATGGCCTATACGTCCGGCCCGCAGTGGCTGGCCGAGCAGGTGCTGCGGGGCAAACACGTGATCGCGGTGGCCGGCACGCACGGCAAGACCACGACCACGGCGATGCTCGCATGGATACTCGAGCAGGCGGGTCTGGCGCCGGGCTTTCTGGTCGGCGGAGTGCCGGGCAATTTCGACTGCTCCGCGCGCTTAGGGCAGGGCACGCCGTTCGTCATCGAGGCGGACGAGTACGACACGGCATTCTTCGACAAGCGCGCGAAATTCGTCCACTACCGTCCGCGCACCGCCATTCTCAACAATCTGGAATTCGATCATGCGGATATTTACGCGGACCTGGCCGCCATCCGCTGGCAATTTCATCAGCTGCTGCGCACGGTGCCCGCGGCGGGGCGGATCATCGTCAACGGCGCGGATGCCGAACTCGCGGCGACCTTGAAGATGGGTTGCTGGACGCCGCGAGAATCGTTCGCCGTGGCGAGACCCGATGCCGACTGGAGCGCCGAGATCGCGGCCGGATCGGCCGCCGGCCGCTTCTCCGTGCGTTGCCAGGGCAGAGCGGTGGCGGAGGTGAACTGGCCGCTGCTCGGCGAACACAATGTCATGAATGGATTGGCGGCGATCGCCGCGGCGCGGCAGGCGGGAGTGGCGCCCGAGCGCGCGGCGCAGGCGCTCGGGCGCTTCCTAGGGGTCAAACGCCGCATGGAGGTTCGCGGCGTCATCGGTGAAGTCACGGTGTACGATGATTTCGCGCATCACCCGACGGCCATCGCGGCCACCCTGGCGGGGCTGCGGGCTCGGGTGGGCGGCGCGCGCATCATCGCCGTGCTGGAGGCGCGCTCGAACACCATGAAACTCGGCGTGCACCGCGGGCAGCTGGCGCCGGCTCTGGCATTGGCCGACCGCACCTGGCTGCTGAACCCGCCGGACCTCGGATGGGATCTCGAGTCGGCCGCGGCGCCACTCGGAGCACGCGCGTCCCTTGCGGCGAGCGTCGATACCCTGGTCCAGGGGCTCGCCGCGGACAGCCGCCCGGGCGATCACATCGTGGTGATGAGCAACGGCGGCTTCGGCGGGCTGCACGAGAAGCTGCTGGCGGCGCTGCGGGCGCGGGCGTGATCGCGCTGTTTCCGCTCAACATCGTGCTGTTCCCGGACGGCCCGCTCCCGCTGCGGATTTTCGAAACCCGCTATCTTGACATGGTGCGGCGCTGCATGCGCGGCGACCAGGAATTCGGCGTGGTGTTGATACGCGAGGGCAGCGAAGTGGGATCAGGACCCGCCGAGACATTCGCCGTCGGCACCATGGCGAAGATCGTCGACTTTCACCAGCTCTCAGACGGCTTGCTGGGGCTGTCCTGCGTCGGCCAGCGTCGCTTTCGCATCCGTAGCCGCAGCCGCCAGGCTGACGGTCTGCATCTCGCCGAGGTCGACAGGCTGGCGCCGGAGCCCGCGGTGGCGGTGCCCGCGCGCCACACGAGGCTGGCGCAGCTGTTGAAGACCGTGCTGCCGCAGCTCGGCGAGGTGTACGAGGGATTCGAGATGCGCCTGGAGGATGCCGCCTGGGTCGGGCACCGCCTCGCCGAAATTCTGCCGATCGCGCCGGCCGACAAGCAGTCGTGTCTGGAGCTCGACGATCCCATTCAGAGGCTCGACGTGCTGAGTCCCCTGGCATAGGGCACCCAGGAAGCGCGCGCGAGCCAGAGCACGGCGGCGATGGCGGCGGCCCAGGGCAGCAGCCAGTAGCCCAGCAATCCATCGAAGCCGCCCACCCAACCGGCGTAGGCCGGTGAGCTGCCGAGTGCCGTGCCCTGCTGCAGCATACGCAGCACCACGACCCAGCCGGCATGCAGGCCGATGGCCACGGCGATATTGCCGGTCAATGAGCGGGTGAGGCTCAGGATCAGACCCACCGCCAGCCACGATAGAAATGAATCGGCCACCAGCGCCGGATGGCCCAAGGGCGCGAAGGAGCGCAGCAGCAGGTCGAAGCCGCTGCTCCAGCCGAGCTCGTCCGCGGGTATTCTGACTTTGGCGAAGAAATGCAGGATGGCGAACAGCGGCGCGGTGAGGAGGGCGGCGGTCCAGGGGCCTGATTCGCGCTCGATCGCCGTATGCATGACGCCTCGGAACACGGTCTCCTCGATGAGCGCCACGCCGATGCCGGAGCCCAAGCCGACGAGGAAAATGCGGACGTAGCCCGAGGCGGTGGGATCGAAGCCCGAATCCGCGACGCGCAGGTGGGTGAGCAGCAGGAACGCGGCGCCCACCGCGGCGGTGGCCATGCCGAGGACTCCCCACAGCAGGCACTGGGCGAGGAATCGGCGCCACGGCAGCCCGTAGCCGAAATCGCGCTTGGTGCGAAGATTCAGGTGCCGGCACAGCCATACCAGTTCCACCAGCAGCACCAGCATGGCGATCCGGCCGGCCACGCGATGAAAGGCCCAGGCGGCGAAGGTCGACGTCAGCTCATAGGCTGGATAGGCGATCGCGGCACCGATCAGCCCGGCGAGGAGAATCGAGCCCAAGAACCAGACGAAGGCCCGCATGTGTTATCGAGGCGGGCCGGTTGCCGGCAGGCCGGCGAACACGCGGTCGGCCGCCGCGATGGTGGCGTCGATGTCGGCCTCGGTGTGAGCCGCGGACAGGAAGCCCGCCTCATAGGCGGAGGGCGCGAAGTAAATGCCCTCCTCGAGCATGCCATGGAAGAAGCGCTTGAAGCGCTCGACATCGCAGGCCATGACCTTGGCGTAGCGGTCGACGGCGCGCTCCTCCGTGAAGAAGAAGCCGAACATGCCGCAGACATGATTGGTCGCGAGCGCAATGCCGGCGCGCCGCGCGGACTCTCCCAGCCGGCGCATCAGTCCGTCGGTGGCGGCCTCGAGCCGTTCATGAAAACCGGGCGACGACACGAGATCGAGCGTGGTGAGGCCGGCGGTCATCGCCACGGGGTTGCCCGACAGAGTGCCCGCCTGGTAGACGGGCCCTGAGGGCGCCAGGTGCTGCATGATGTCGCGGCGGCCGCCGAAGGCGCCCACCGGCATGCCGCCGCCGATGATCTTGCCGAGAGTGGTGAGATCGGGCCGCACGCCGTAGAGCGCCTGCGCGCCGCCCAGGGCGACCCGAAAACCGGTCATCACCTCGTCGAAAATCAGCAGCGCCCCGCTTAAGTCGCATTCGCGGCGCAAGGACTCGAGAAATCCCGGCACCGGCGGAACGCAATTCATGTTGCCGGCGACGGGTTCGACGATGACGCAGGCGATTCGGCCGCCGAGCTGGCGGAACGCTTGCGCCACCTGATCGGCATCGTTGAAGTCCAGGGTGACCGTGTAATTGGCCAGCGACTTCGGCACGCCCGGCGAGGTGGGCACGCCCAGAGTCAGCGCACCGGAACCCGCCTTGATCAGCAGCGAGTCGGAATGTCCGTGATAACAGCCTTCGAATTTCACGATGGTATCGCGCCCCGTGAAGCCTCGCGCCAGGCGTATGGCGCTCATGGTCGCTTCGGTGCCGGAGCTGACGAAGCGCACCAGCTCCAGCGAGGGCATGAGCTCGATGACGCGGCGCGCCAGCCGGGTTTCGAGCTCGGTGGGCGCGCCGAACGACAGGCCGTCGGCAGCCGTCTCCTGCACGGCCTTGATCACTTGCGGGTGAGCGTGGCCCAGGATCATCGGACCCCAGGATCCGACGTAATCGATGAAGCGGCGCCCATCGGCTGCGGTCACATGGGCCCCGGCCGCCTTCTTGAAGAAAATCGGCTCCCCGCCGACGCCGCGAAAGGCGCGCACCGGCGAATTGACGCCGCCCGGTATGTACTTGCAGGCCTCTTCGTAAAGGTTCATGGCGCGATCTAATCAGCCAGGGCGTCCGCCGGCAAGTTGAGCCTGACTTCGAAGCCGCCTCCCTCGTGGTTGGCGGCCTTGGCCGAACCGCCATGGGTCTTCATGACTTGGGCGGTGATTGCAAGCCCGATGCCTTCACCGCCGGAATCCCGGTCGCGCGACTCGGCAACCCGATAAAACGGCTCGAATATGCGCTCCAGATCGCGGTCCGGAACGCCGGGCCCGCGATCGCGAATCACAATGGCGATGCCGGCGGCGGTGCGCGCGACGGTGACGTCGACGGGCGCCTCGCCCGGACTGTAGCGCACCGCGTTGCGCAGCACGTTCTCGACGGCGCTGCGCATCAGGTCGCGGTTGCCGTTGACCGCCGCGCTGGCCGCGCCCTGCAGCCGCACCCGGCAGTTCTTGACGGCCCCTTCGAAATTCGCGTCGCGCACCACTTCTTCGATCACCTCGTCGAGGTCGAAGGTTTCGCGCGCGAACGGCGCGTCGGTGCCGTGCAGCCGCGCGAGCTTCAGGACCTGGCTGATGAGCGAATCGAGGCGCTCGATCTCCCGTTCCAGCCGGTCCAGCTGGCGCGTCAGATCGGCCGGCGGCTGGCGGGCCAGCCCCAGGGCGACGCGCATCCGCGCGAGCGGCGAGCGCAATTCGTGAGAAATGTCGCGCAGCAGCTGCGTGATGGCGCTGCGATTGGCCCGCAGCTGATCCGCCATGGCGTCGAAATCGCGCGCGAGCACCGCGACCTCGTCCTTGCGCGCCTCCAAACCCGCGCTGACCCGGTATCTCGGACGCGCGCCCGAGTCCAGAGTCTCGGAGGCGAGGGCGCGCGCACCCTCCTGGATGCGCCGGATGGGCGCGCTCAAGTGCTGCGCCAGCCACCAGCTGGTGAGGGCGCTGACCACCAGCGCGATGCCCAGTATGGTGAGCGATATCCCCGGCAGGCTCAACGCGCCGAAGATGCTCGGACGCCGCGGCACCGACAGCACGGTGTAGACCGAACCGTCCGGTGCGACGATCTGCGGCGCGGCGCGGCTGGGCCGGAAATTACCGGGAGGCGGCGGCCCGACCGTCCTGGGCTCCTCGCGATTGAAGTATTCCAGGCGCCGTGCCGCGCCCTCGGACAGGCGCCGGCCGAGAATGTCCGCCCCGTCGGGGCCCACGATGTACAGATCGCGGTCCGCGATGGAATTCTTGTTCGCCTCCAGCCAGTTCTTCAGCGCGCCGATGCCGCCGCGCGCCAGGACTTCGGATGCTTGAATGGCCACCGAGGGACGATGCTGCGATTCGGGGGCTTCGTACTCGCGGGCGGCGATGGTGAAGGTGATGGCGATGCTGCCGCCGACGATGAGCGCCATCGCGACCCAGAACAGCATGAAGATCCGCAGGAATAGACTATGCATGAGCCCAGGTCAGGGTGTAGCCCGAACCGCGGACATTCTTGATCTCGGGGTTCTTGCCCAACTCCAGATCGAGCTTGCGGCGCAGATTGCTGATGTGCGTATCGATGCTGCGGTCGTAGGCGACGAGCTTGCGGCCGAGCGCCTGCTCGGTCATCGATTCGCGCGAGATCACCTGACCCGCGGAGCGCATCAGCAATTCGAGCACGCGGAATTCGGCGCCGGTGAGCGGCACCGGCTTGCCCGCGACATGCACCAGATGAGTCCCGGTGTTCAGAGTGATCGGACCGACGCTGAGCTCATCGGGCACGGCGCCTTTCGCGGCGCGGTTGCTGGCGCGGCGCAGAATCGCGCGGAGGCGAGCCACCAGCTCGCGCGGATTGAAGGGCTTGCTCAAGTAGTCGTCCGCGCCCAGCTCCAATCCGACGATGCGGTCGACGTCGTCGCCGCGCGCGGTCAGCATGAGGATCGGGGTATCGTACGAGGCGCCGAGCTTGCGCAGCACGTCGAAGCCTCCCACGCTCGGCAGCATGACGTCGAGAATCAGAATCTCGAAGTCGTTGACCCGCAGCTCTTCCAAGGCGTCGCCTCCGTCGTGCACGCTCTTCACGTCGAAGTGCTCGGCGTCCAGGTATTCGGAGAGCATTTGACAAAGCTCCCGATCGTCGTCGACCAGCAGCACGCGCGGCTCGCGCACCTGGCCGGGATCCGTCGGTGGTGGTGGATTGGAGAGTCCCATCTTTCTCATACTCTGGCACAGCCGGCGCGGAGGGATAGCCCTGGCGCAGGAATTCACAATTCTTAACAGAACGTTGCGCTGTCTGCGACACATGTTTGCACAGGCTCGGCTTAGGATGACGCCGTAGACCCCATTCACCGTATTGGAGCAGGAACATGAAATCGATTCGCATTATGTTGTCGGCAACCGCGTTGGCCGCCGGAGCGGTGTTGACAGCCGCGTCGATCACCGGGGTAGCGAGCGCGGCCGAGGACACGGCGGCGACCACGACTCCGCCGCCGGGCCCCGGTGGATGGAAGCACCATGGACGCCACGGTTGGGGCTTGGGCCACCTCTATCGTCAGCTTGGTTTGACAGCGCAGCAGAAGGCGTCCATCAAGACGATCCTGACGAACGCCGAGCCGCAATTGAAGAGCCTGCACGAGCAGCTGCGCGCGAACCAGCAGAAACTGTGGCAGACCCTGCCGAGCGCGTCGAACTACCAGACCGTCGTCGCGGAGGTAGCCCAGGCCAACGGCGCGCTGGATGCGCAGCTGATTACGCAGAAAGCCACCATCGGCGCGAATATATTCAATACGGTGTTGACTTCCGCGCAGCAGAGCCAGCTGATCGCCCTGGAGGCGAAGATCCAGGCGGCGCACGCCGCACGCGCTCCGCAGTGATGGCGCCTTAGGAGCCTAGGATCGGCGGCTACCGCTGGATGGCGCCGATCCCGTCCTTCTTGAGCAGATCGATCACGCTGCCCTGACCGGCCAGGTGGCCGGTGCCGACGATCACCAGATAGTTTTTGTCGTCATTGAGCAACGCTTCGATTTTGGGCACCCACTTGCGGTTGCGCGCCACCAGGACGGATTGGTACAGGCGGGGATCGCGGCCAAGCTCCGATTGCAGCTCACGCTCGAACCACTGCGTATCTCCGCGCTGCCAGGCCTGAACCATGGAGCCCACTTCCCGGGGCAGGTCGTGCGCCTGCTCGAGGCTCGACACCAGGTACTCGGCCTGGGTGTCCAGGGGCATGTTCTCGAACACCGCGATTTGCTCGTGGACCGTTTCGAGGCCTGCCACGCTCTTGCCGTCGTTGCGCGCGCGCTCCATGAAATACATTTCCACGCCCGATTCGGGTTGAAAGCCGAGCTCAGTCAACTGCAGCTGCGAAATGGCCTCGGCGGCGAACCAGGGGGCGTATTGATCGAACAGCGACAGGTCGAGCCCGAGTTCGTGCGCCAGGCCTTGGGCGCGCTCATAGCGCTCCTTGCCGAGGACCTCGGGAAGAGATCTGCCGTTGGGCAGGGTCGCGCTGGCGAGCATCTGCGCCTGCACCTGCTGCGAGCCGATCTCCTCCAGATTCACCTCCATGAGCAAGCACTTGGCGTTGCCGTACGCCTCCATCACCGCCGGCGCCAGCGGGTAATCGCCGGGGCGCAGCACATGAATGGAGCCGAGCAGATACACGGTGTTGTGCTTGCCGTGCAGTTCCCAGAGCGAATGCAGCGCGCTGTCCGCGCGGGCGGCGGCGCAGAGCAGTACGCCGCACAGTGCCAGGCACAGACGGGAGGAGAGCGCGCGCGGCACCGGGGGGATATCTAGCCGGCCGCTGAGTGGCGCATCGGCAGCGACTCGATCCAATGAACGGCGGTGTCGATGCGTCCATCGGCGTGCAGATCGAATCGCCGGTACCCGGGCGGCCGCGAATCGACCGCGTACCGCTCGCTAAAGGGCAGGAATTGCGCGCCGGTGGACGGGGTCGCGAACAGGCGGACGTTGCCGCGGCGGCCGTCGTAGACCTGGTGCACGTGTCCCCACACCACGGCGCGGACGTGGGGGTGCGCATCGATGATCCGCCAGAACGCCTCGGTGTCGGCGAGACCGACTGTGTCCAGCCAGCGGCTGCCCATGACCACGGGGTGATGGTGCAGGCACACCATGGCGTGCTTCGGCGACCGCGCGAGCGTGTCGTCGAGCCGCGCGAGCTCTTCGGGGCGCAGACGGCCGCCGACATGCCCGGGATCGTAGCTGTCGAGCATGATGAACTGCCAGCCATCCGTTTCGTGCGTGCCGCAGATCTGGAACGGCGCGCCCTGAAGCTCCCTGCGCATGGCCTCGGGCTCATCGTGGTTGCCGGGAATGCACAGCACCGGTTTGCGAAGGTTGCAGAAGATGCTGCGAAAGCGCAGGTACCCGGAGGCGTCGTCCTGCACCAGATCGCCCGTGACGAGCACCGCGGAATAGCCGGGGACGCGGGAGAAGGCATCGTCGAGCACCGCACTCAAACTCGAATCGGTCTCCACGCCGCGCAGGCGGCCGCCGGCATCGCCGTACAGGTGTGGATCGGTGATTTGTAGAATTTGCATGGTCGAAATGGTAGCAAAGCACCCGTGCGGTGACGGTGAACTGGGTCATGACAGCGGCCGAACGCGTTATACATAAACAGACTGCGTTTGTGTGAGCGTGTTCCGTCGTGAATTCGCGACTCGTAAGCCGGTTTGCCGGCGAGGGGCGCATCGGGGACAATACGGCGCCCGTTCCTGACGACACTTGTTAAGTAAGAAGCCCGTTATGCCCACCCGCCGCGACCTCGCCAACGCCATTCGTGCCCTAGCGATGGATGCCGTTCAGAAAGCCAATTCGGGACATCCCGGGGCGCCGATGGGCATGGCGGACATCGCCGAAGTGCTGTGGCGGCAGGTGCTCAAGTTCAATCCCGGAAATCCGAGCTGGTGGGACCGTGACCGTTTCGTGCTCTCGAACGGTCACGCCTCGATGCTGCTGTATTCGGTGCTGCATCTGACGGGCTATCCCCTGTCGATCGAGGAGATCAAGAATTTCCGCCAGTTCGGCTCCAAGACCGCGGGCCATCCGGAGCGCGAAGTGCATCTCGGGATCGAAACCACGACGGGACCCCTGGGCCAGGGTTTTGCGAATGCCGTCGGCATGGCGCTGGCCGAGCGCTCTCTGGCGGCCACCTTCAACCGGCCGGGCCACACCATCATCGATCACCACACCTATGTGTTCCTGGGCGACGGCTGCATGATGGAGGGTGTCTCGCACGAGGCCGCCTCCTTCGCCGGCGTGCAGAAGCTCGGCAAGCTCATCCTGGTGTACGACGACAATGGCATCTCCATCGACGGCAAGGTGGCCGGCTGGTTCGGCGACGACACGGCGAAGCGCTTCGAGGCCTACGGCTGGCATGTGCTGCCCCATGTGGACGGCCAGAACAGCGACGCCATCGCGGCCGCCTTCGCCGCGGCGCGCGCGGAAACCGCACGGCCGTCGCTGATTTGCGCCAATACCGTGATCGGCTGGGGAGCGCCCAACAAGCAGGGCACGGCGTCCATGCACGGCGAAGCCATGGGCAACGAGGAGATCGCCGCCACCCGTCTGGCCCTTAAGTGGACTTGGCCGCCCTTCGAGATTCCGGCCGACATTCGGGCCGCCTGGGATATGCGGGAGAAAGGGGCCCAGGCGGAGCAGGAGTGGCGAACGCGCTTTGGCGCCTACAAAGCCGAATTCCCGGCCCTGGCCGCGGAGCTGGAGCGGCGCATGGAGGGCCATCTGCCCAGTGGTTTCGCCGAACTCTTGAATGCCTTCATCGGACGCACCCAGGCCGAAGGCAAGGCGCTCGCCACGCGTCAATCCTCGCAGGCGGCCTTGAACGCGCTCGGGCCCTCGATCCCCGAACTGCTAGGCGGTTCGGCGGACCTCACGCCGTCCAACAGCACCCTGCGCAAGGACTCAGTGGCGCTGACACCCGAATCCGCGGGCGGCAACTACGTGCATTACGGCGTTCGCGAATTCGGCATGTCGGCGATCCTGAACGGAATCGTCTGCCACGGCGGCTTCATTCCGTATGGCGGCACGTTCCTGACCTTCTCCGACTATGCGCGCAACGCCGTGCGCATGGCGTGCCTGATGCGCCTGCGCGTGATCTTCGTCTACACGCACGATTCGATCGGACTCGGCGAGGATGGACCGACGCACCAGCCCATCGAACATCTGGCCAGCCTGCGTCTCATTCCCCACATGGATCTGTGGCGGCCCTGCGATGCGGTGGAGACCGCGGTGGCGTGGGGGGCGGCCATCGAGAACCGGCACGGTCCCACGTGCCTGGTGTTCACGCGCCAGTCGCTGGCGCACCAGGGCCGCGACGCGGCCCAGGTCGCGGCGATCAAGCGCGGCGGCTATGTGTTGATCGATTCGGACGGCGCTCCGGAGGCGATCGTTATCGCCACCGGCTCCGAAGTGGGCATCGCCGCCGATGCGGTTCGCAGCGTCGCCGCGAAGGGCAGGAAAATCCGCCTGGTTTCGATGCCGAGCACCACGACTTTCGACGCCCAGGACGATGCCTACAAACAAAGCATCCTGCCCGCGTCGGTCGCCCGGCGCGTCGCGGTGGAGGCCGGCGCAACCGCGATTTGGTGGCACTATGTGGGCCTCGAGGGCGTGATCGTCGGCATCGATCATTTCGGCGCATCGGCGCCGGGGAAGGATCTGTTCAAAGCGTACGGCTTCACCGCCGAGCATGTGGTCGAGGCAATCGAGAAAGTTCTGGCAAACCCCAATGCATAATGCTTACCCAACAGTTTTCGGACGGGGTCGCTTCGACCCCGTGAATAGTTGCGCGAAGCGCATGGGAATGGCGAAGCGCATGGGAATGGCGAAGCGCATGACAAGCATGAGGAATTCATATCAATGGCGATAAAGGTGGCTATCAACGGTTATGGGCGCATCGGCCGCAACATTCTGCGCGCGCTGTACGAGGGGAAGCATGCGGGCGAGATCAAGATCGTCGCGGTCAACGATCTGGGAGATGCCAACACCAACGTTCATTTGACGCGTTTCGACACGGTGCATGGCCGCTTCCGCGGCGACGTGCACGTCGACGGCGACTCGATGGTGGTGAACGGCGACCGCATCCGCGTGGTCGCGCAGCGCGACCCGTCCAAGCTGCCGTGGGGCGAGCTGGGCGCGGATTTCGTGCTGGAATGCACCGGTCTGTTCACGAGCAAGGCCAAGGCCTCGGCGCATATCGCGGCCGGCGCGAAGAAGGTGGTGATCTCGGCGCCGGGGGGCGACGATGTGGACGCGACCATCGTCTACGGCGTCAATCATGGCGTGCTCAAGTCCTCCCACACGGTCATCTCGAATGCCTCCTGCACGACCAATTGCCTGGTGCCGCTGGTCACGGTGCTGCACGAGAAAATCGGCGTTCTGGCCGGAGTGATGACCACGATTCATTCCTACACCAACGATCAGGTGCTCACCGATGTCTACCACTCGGATCTGCGCCGCGCCCGCTCGGCCACCATGTCCATGATTCCGACCAAGACCGGCGCCGCCGCGGCTGTCGGACTGGTGCTGCCGGACCTCAAGGGCAAGATCGACGGGTTTTCGATTCGGGTGCCGACGATCAATGTGTCGCTGGTCGATTTCAGTTTCACGGCGGCCCGCAAGACCTCGGTCGAGGAAATTCACGGCGCCATCAAGGCGGCCGCGGACGGTGCGCTGAAAGGCATTCTGGCCTACAGCGACGCGCCGCTGGTGTCGGTGGACTTCAACCACGATCCAGCCTCGTCCACCTACGATGCCACCCTCACCAAGGTCATCGAGGGCACCTTCGTGAAGGTGTTCGCCTGGTACGACAATGAGTGGGGATTCTCGAACCGCATGCTCGACACCACCGTGGCCTGGTCGAAAGCCACCTAGAAGGCGCCCTTGAAGATAATCAAAATGGCGGGCCTGGATCTGCGCGGCAAGCGCGTGCTCATCCGTGAAGACCTGAACGTGCCCATCAAGGACGGAGCGGTGAGCAGCGATGCGCGCATTCGCGCGTCCCTGCCGACCATCCAGGCCGCGCTGACTGCGCGGGCCCGGGTGCTGGTCATGTCGCATCTCGGCAGGCCCGAGGAAGGCAAGTACGCGGAGGAATTTTCGCTCGCTCCCGTGGCCAAGCGTCTGGCGCAATTGCTGGGGGTGCCGGTGCCGCTGAAGAAGGACTGGCTGGACGGCGTGGATGTCGACCCCGGCGGGGTCGTGCTGCTGGAGAACGTGCGCTTCAACAAGGGCGAGAAGAAGGACGCGGACGATCTGGCGCGGAAAATGGCCGCGCTGTGCGACGTCTACGTCATGGATGCGTTCGGCACGGCGCACCGCGCCGAAGCCAGCACTCACGGTGTCGCCAAGTACGCGCCGGTGGCGTGCGCCGGCCCGCTGCTGGTCAGCGAATTGTCGGCGCTGGAGACGGCGCTCGAGAAGCCGGCGCGGCCGCTGCTCGCCATCGTCGCCGGCTCCAAGGTGTCGACCAAGCTCACGGTGCTGGAATCCCTGCTCGGCAAGGTCGATCAGCTCATCGTGGGCGGCGGCATCACCAATACGTTCCTCGCGGCGCTGGGCTTCAATGTCGGCAAGTCGCTATACGAGCCGGCCATGCTCGATATTTGCAAGCGCCTGCTGGAGCAATCGAAGAACCGCGGCATCGTGATCCCGATGCCCAGCGATGTGGTGGTCGCCGCCGAGTTCTCGGCCAAGGCGGAAGCCGATGTGAAGCCGGTCGGGGCGGTATCGGACGGTGAGATGATCCTCGACATCGGGCCGGATTCGGCCGAGGCAATGAGCCTGCTCATCGCCTCGGCGGGCACGATCCTCTGGAACGGCCCCGTGGGGGTGTTCGAGTTCGAGCAGTTCGGCGAAGGCACGCGCACTCTCGCCAAGGCGATTGCGCGCAGCAAGGCGTTCTCGCTCGCCGGCGGCGGCGACACGCTCGCGGCCATCGAGAAATACGGCATCGAGGACAGCATTTCCTACATATCCACCGGCGGCGGCGCATTCCTGGAATTCGTCGAGGGCAAGAAGCTGCCCGCGGTGGACATTCTGGAGCAGCGCGCCGCATGAAGCCGCTGCTTCGGCGCACCAAGATCGTCGCGACCCTGGGGCCCGCCACGGACGATCCCGCGGTGCTGTCCGGAATCGTGCGCGCCGGGGTCGATGTGGTGCGTTTGAATTTCTCGCATGGCGCGGTGTCGGACCATGCGCGCCGGGTGGAGCTGGTGCGCGAGGCCGCGCGTCAGGCGGGCCGCTACGTGGGCGTGCTCGGCGATCTGCAAGGGCCGAAAATCCGCATCGACCGTTTCCGCGCGGGCAAGGTGCAGCTGGCCGACGGCGCCGAGTTCACCTTGGACGCCTCGCTCGCCGTCGACGCCGGCACCGAATCGAGCGTGGGCATCGCCTACAAGAAGCTGCCCACGGACGTCTTCGACGGCGACGTGCTGCTGCTGAACGACGGACAGATCAGCCTGCAGGTCCTCGGCATCGATGGCCCGCGAATCAAGACGCGGGTGTTGGTCGGCGGCGAGCTCGGCAACAACAAGGGCATCAATCGCCAGGGCGGCGGCCTGTCCGCCGGCGCGCTCACCGACAAGGACCGCGAGGATATCCGCACGGCCGCGGCGATCAAGGTGGACTACCTCGGCGTCTCCTTCCCGCGCGACGCCGCGGACATGGACGAAGCGCGCAAGCTGCTGCGCGATGCGGGCGGCCATGGGCTGCTGGTGGCGAAGATCGAGCGCGCCGAAGCGATTCAGAACCTGCCCGCCGTGGTGCGGGCAAGCGACGGGGTGATGGTCGCCCGGGGTGACCTGGGCGTCGAAATGGGCTACGCGGAGCTCGCGGGTCTGCAAAAGCAGATCATCCAGGAAGCCCGCCATCAGAACCGCGTGGTCATCATGGCGACGCAGATGATGGAATCCATGATCACCAACACCATACCCACCCGCGCCGAAGTCTCCGATGTGGCGAACGCCGTCATGGACGGCACCGATGCCGTGATGCTGTCCGCCGAGACCGCCTCGGGCAGGCATCCGATCAAGGTCGTGGAGGCGATGGCGCAGATCATCGTCGGCGCCGAGAAGTATCAGGTCGCGCATGTGCGCGTGCGGCAGCGCAAAGGCGGCTATGTCGAGCACACCGACGAGGCGATCGCCGCGGCGGTCATGTACACCGCCAACCACCTGCACGTGTCGGCCATCGTCGCGCTCACCGAGTCGGGGTCGACTTCGCTGTGGATGTCGCGGGTGCGCTCGGACATTCCGATCTACGCCTTTACGCGGCACGAGACCACGCGCTCGCGCGTGACCCTGTACCGCGGCGTGTACCCGGTGGCCTACGATGTCACCGACAAGGGTGAGGCGTTCTATTTTTCAATATTCCGCCAGCTTACGGACCTCAAGCTGGTGGAGGAGGGCGATTCCATCATTTTGACCAAGGGCGAATTGAGCGGCGTGTCGGGCGGCACGAATTCCATGCAGATCCTGCGCGTGGTGAGAAGGTGATGGGCGCCGAGTTTCGCGGCACGGAGCGCTACATCGCCACCGAGGAATTGAAGGCCGCGGTGAACGCCGCCATGGTGCTGTCGCGCCCGCTGCTGATCAAGGGCGAGCCCGGCACCGGCAAGACGCTGCTCGCCAACGAAATCGCCCGCTCGCTGGGCAAGCCGTTCTACGAGTGGCACATCAAATCCACCACCAAGGCGCAGCAGGGACTGTACGAATACGACGCGGTCTCGCGCCTGCGCGACTCGCAGCTCGGCGATCCGCGCGTCAAGGACATTCACAACTACATCGTCAGGGGCGATCTGTGGGAGGCGTTCGATTGCGATGTGCAGCCGGTGCTGCTCATCGACGAGATCGACAAGGCGGACATCGAGTTTCCGAACGATCTGCTGCGCGAACTCGACCGCATGGAGTTCTACGTGTACGAGACGCGGGAGACGATCCGGGCCAAGCACCGGCCGGTCATCGTCATCACCAGCAACAACGAGAAGGAGCTGCCGGACGCCTTCCTGCGGCGCTGCTTTTTCCACTACATCCGCTTCCCGGACGCCGCCACGATGACGCAGATCGTCGACGTGCATTTCCCCGGTTTGAAGCGCGAGCTGCTGCACGAGGCGCTGACGACGTTCTTCAAGATCCGCGAAACGCCGGGCTTGAAGAAGAAGCCGACCACCTCCGAGCTCCTGGACTGGATCAAGCTGCTGGTGACCGAGGACATTGCGCCCGAGCTGTTGCGCAGCGACGACGCGAAGAAGCTCATTCCGCCGCTGTACGGCGCGCTGCTCAAGAACGAGCAGGACGTGCATCTGTTCGAGCAGCTCCTGTTCCTGCACCGCCGGAATGCTCGTTAGATTCTTCTTCCTGCTGCGCGGCGCGGGCGTGCCGGTATCCATCACCGAATTGCTGAGCCTGCTCGAAGCGCTGCAGGCGGGTTTGGGCGACCTGTCCGCCGAGCGTTTCTACTACCTGGCGCGTACCTGCCTGGTGAAGGACGAGCGCTACTACGACCGCTACGACAAGGCCTTCGCGGCCCATTTCAAGGGAGCGGAGGATCTATTCGCCATGCTGCAGCGTGAGCTGCCGGCCGATTGGCTGGAAAAAATCGCGGTGCGTGAGTTCACCGACGCCGAGAAGGCGCAGATCGAGGCGCTCGGCGGCTGGGAGAAGCTCATGGAGACGCTGCGCAAGCGGCTCGAGGAGCAGAAGGAAAGACATCAGGGCGGCAACAAATGGATCGGCACGGCGGGCACCTCGCCCTTCGGCGCCCATGGCTTCAATCCCGAAGGCGTACGCTTGGGCCAAGCCGGCAGCCGCAATCGGAGCGCGGTGAAGGTCTGGGACAAGCGCGAATTCGCCAATCTGGACGACAAGGTCGAACTCGGCACCCGCAACATCAAGATGGCGCTGCGCAAGCTGCGGCGCTTCGCGCGCCGCGGCGCGCCCGACGAACTGGCGCTGGCGGACACCATCGATGCCACGGCGCGCTCGGGCGGCTGGCTCGACATCAAGATGCAGGCCGAGCGGCACAACGTGGTGAAGGTGTTGCTGCTGCTCGATATCGGCGGCTCGATGGACGATCACGTGAAGACCTGCGAGGAATTGTTCTCCGCGGCGCGCAGCGAGTTCAAGCATCTCGAGCACTATTATTTCCACAATTTCATCTACGAGGCGCTGTGGCGCGACAACCGGCGGCGGTTCAACGAGCACATGGGCACCGTCGAGGTCATGCGCACCTACGCCGCCGACTACAAGCTCATCATGGTGGGCGACGCGACCATGAGCCCGTACGAGATCACCCAGCCGGGCGGCAGCGTCGAGCACTGGAATGCCGAAGCGGGCAGCGTGTGGCTCGGGCGCCTGATGAGGCACTACCCGAAATTCGCCTGGATCAACCCCCAGCCGCAGACGCGCTGGCGCCACACCGCCTCGATCGAGATGACGCGGGACCTGCTCGAGGGGCGCATGTATCCGCTGACTCTCGCGGGTCTGGACGACGCGATCGACGCGTTGAGCTAGGAGCCATTCATGACTCCAAGCGATACAGATCCCGAAAACTCCACAGGGCAGTGGCACACCAGCATTGTGACCGTCGTGACGCCGCAGCTCGGGCTGGTGCTCACGGGCGGCGGTGCGCGCTCCGCCTACCAGGTCGGCGTGCTCAAGGGCGTGGCCGAGCTGGTGCGGCGCGGCTCCGCGTGTCCCTTCCCCATCATCACCGGCACCTCCGCGGGCGCCGTCAGCGCGGTCGCTCTCGCCTCGGATGCGGCGCACTTCCGGCACTCCGTGTACGGCATCGAGAGGGTGTGGCGGGATTTCCGCGTGCACCACGTGTTCAAGGCCGATGCGGTCAGCATGCTCAAATCCGGACTGCACTGGATGCTCGCCTTCCTCACCGGCGGCTGGCTGGTGCATCCGCCGCATTCGCTGTTCGACAACACGCCATTGTGGGAGCTGCTGCGCCAGCAGCTCAAATTCGAGGGCATTCCGCGCAGCCTGTACAAGCAGCACCTGCAAGGGATCGGCATCTGCGCCACGTGCTACGCAGACGCGGATTCGGTGACCTTTTATGCGTCCTCGGCGCCGGTGGAACCCTGGGCACGGGTGTTTCGCAAGGGCTCGCGGGTGCAGCTCACGCTCAATCATCTGATGGCGAGCCTGTCCATCCCCTTTTTATTCAGACCCGTCCTGCTGAACGAGCAATATTTCGGCGACGGAGCCATGCGCCAGACCTCCCCCTTGAGTCCCGCGATCCACCTGGGCGCCAACAGGCTGTTCATCATCGGCGTCAACGACCCACTCGCCGCGGCGACGGACCCGGTGCGGCGCGCGATAGAGCCCACCTTCGGGCAGATGTTCGGCTTCATGCTCGATTCGCTGTTCATGGACACGTTGAACGCGGATCTCGAGCGCATCAGCAACTACAACCAGAACAACGATACGCGCCGCATCGAATTCCTGGTGATGACGCCGTCGCGGGATGTGAATGAAATCGCGCGCCGGCATGCGCAGGAACTGCCGCGCAGCCTGCGTGCCTTGATGCGCGTCATGGGCGCCAACACGGCCGCCGGCACGCTTCTGCTCAGCTACCTGCTCTTTGAGCGGGGCTTCACCCGCGAATTGATCGCCCTGGGGTACGAGGACGCGCGCGCCCGCCGGGATGAGATCCGCGCCTTCCTGAACGTGGAGGGTGCCCGGCAGTACCGCGCGACCCGCCCGTAATCGCCGTCAGTCCTTTTGCAGCGAGTCGTGGCGGGTCAGGACGTGCGGGTAGCTCTTGCGAAAATGTCCGGCAAGCTGCTCGGCGATGTACACCGAGCGGTGCTGGCCGCCGGTGCAGCCGACCGCAATGGTCAGGTAGCTGCGATTCGCCTGCGCCAAGTCCTCGACGCGCCGGTCGAGGAACCCGATCAGGTCCGCGATCATCGCGCGCACGCTGGGATAGGCCGCCAGATACTCGATCACCTGCGCATCGCGGCCGTCCAGATGCCGCAGCCCGTGCTCCCAGTAGGGATTCGGCAGGTTGCGCACGTCGAAGACGAAGTCCGCATCGCCCGGTATGCCGTGCTTGTAGCCGAACGACTCGAACATCAGGGACAGCCGGCCCTCCAACCGGCGGTCGATCCGCTCGCGCACCAGCTCGCGCAGGGCGTGCACCCCCATATGGGAGGTGTCCACGACCAGGTCCGCCGCCGAGGTGATCGGCTCCAGGAGCCTGCGTTCGGTGGCGATCGCCTCGCGCAGGCTGACCTCGCCGGTGACCAGGGGGTGCTTGCGCCGCGTCTCGGCATAGCGCTTGAGCAGCACTTCGTCGCTGGCGTGCAGGAACAGCACCTCGCAGGCGATCCCGCTGCGGCGCAATTCGCCCACCAGGGCCGGAATGGTCTCGATCTCGTTGGGCCGGTTGCGCGCATCGAGGCCGACGGCGGTCTTGGGATAGGTGTCTCCCATGGCGCGCACGGTGTGTGAAATGAAGGGCTTGAGCAGCGCCGCGGGGATGTTGTCCACGCAGTAGAAGTCGATGTCCTCCAGCATGTGCAGGGCGACGCTCTTGCCCGAGCCCGACAGGCCGCTCACGATGATGAGTCGCATCGACACGCGAGCCCCTCCGGATCAGCCCGGCGTGCGGGCCTTGATCACGTCCTCGGCGTGATGGTCCGCAGCCTTTTCCTTGTGCTTCTTGACGCATCGATCGAGTTTGTCGGCCAGGGCGTCGATCGAGGCATACATGTTGGTCTCGGTGGCATCGGCGTAAATCTTGTTTCCGCGCAGCATGAGCGTGGCCTCGGCCTTGTGGCCGAACTTCTCGACGGTGAGCACGCAATGAACATCGATGAGCTGGTCGAAATGCCGTGAAATGCGCTCGAATTTCTTGATGACGTAAGCGCGCAGTGAATCGGTTACTTCCACATGATGACCGCTGAGATCGAGCTGCATGATGCCTCCTGACAGTTTTACGACGCGCGGGCGGCCGCTCGCTTCCGTTCGTTGGACGGCGCGATCTGCATGCCCTCGCGATACTTGGCAACGGTGCGCCTGGCCACCGGTATGCCCTCCTGCGAGAGAATTTCCGCGAGCTTGCTGTCGCTCCACGGATTTTCCGGGTTCTCCTGCGAAATCAGTTTCTTGATCTTGGCGCGGATGGCGGTGGAGGACATTTCCTTGCCGTCGGCCGCCTCGACGTGGCTGGAGAAGAAATAGCGGAACTCGAACACGCCGCGCGGCGTGTGCATGTACTTGGCCGTGGTCACTCTGGAAATGGTCGATTCGTGCATTTCCACGGCTTCGGCCACGTCCTTGAGAATGAGCGGCTCCATTGCCTCCTCGCCCAGCTCGAAAAAGCTGGTCTGCCGCTGCACGATGCAGCGCGCCACCTTGATCAAGGTCTCGTTGCGGATCTCGAGGCTGCGCATGAGCCAGCGCGCCTCCTGCAATTGAGTGCGCAGCATGGCGTGGTCGGGGGAGCGGGAAATCAGGTTCGCGTAGGCGTTGTTCACGCGCACCCGGGGCACCGTCGCCTGATTGATCTCGACGATCCAGCCATGGTCGGTGCGGCGCACGAAGACGTCCGGAATGACATATTCGGCCTGCGCCGGATTGACCGCCGCCCCGGGACGCGGATGACAGGAGCGCACCAGGGCAAGCGCCATTTCCAGATCGCTCTCGCTGCAGCGCAGCTGTCTGCGCAGCAGCACCAATTGCTGGCCGGCGACCAGGTCCAGGTGCTCCAAGGCCACGCGAATCGCGATGTCGCGCGCCGGCGTGTCCGGGTGCAGCTGACGCAGCTGAAGCGCGATGCACTCGCTCAGATTGCGGGCGCCGACGCCGGCGGGCTCCAAGGACTGCACGAGCGAGAGGATTTGTTCCACCTGGCCGATGGTGGCGTCGATCTCCGGCAACAGGCTCAGGCGGATGTCCTCGAGATCGTCCTTCAGGTAACCATCGTCGGTGATGGCGTCGGCGATGACCCGCGCGATGGCCATGTCGATCGCGGACAGCTTGGCGAGCTGCAGCTGCTCGATCAGCTGCTCCTGCAGGGTTTGGCCATGCTGGTCGCTGAAGTCGCTGCTGCGGTCGTCATCGCCCGACCAGGGGGTATCCGACGGACCGCTGGTTTGCTCCCCCCACGCCTCGTCCGCAATCTCCACCTCGGGTTCTTCGTGCTGCTCGCTCGGGGTGCTGTTGCCGTCCAGCTCGGCGTATTTCTCTTCGGGCGGGACCTCGTCGTGCTCGCGCACGGCCTCGCCCAAAGGCTCCAGGGTCTCCTCCTCGGCCTCGAGCATCACGTTGGTCTCGAGGGTCTCGCGCACATGCGCCTGCAGGTCGAGCGAGGGCAGCTGCAACAATCGGATGGCCTGTTGCAGCTGCGGCGTCATCGTGAGCTGCTGGCCGATACGAAGCTGCAGACTTGGCTTCAACATAGTTCTTTCAGGTCCAAGCCTACAGTTTGAAATCCTGGCCCAAGTACACCTCACGGACCTGCGGGTTGGCAAGAATCTGATCCGCAGATCCGGAAGCGAGCACCGTGCCCTGGCTGACGATATAAGCGCGCGCACAGATGCCGAGCGTCTCCCTGACATTATGATCGGTAATGAGCACGCCGATGCCCTTGTCCGACAAGTGCTTGATTATCCGTTGGATATCGGCGACGGACAGGGGGTCGACTCCGGCAAACGGTTCGTCCAGCAGGATGAACCGGGGATCGGCCGCCAGGGCGCGGGCGATTTCCACCCGCCGGCGCTCCCCGCCCGAGAGGCTCATTCCCAGGCTGTCCCGAACGTGACCGATATGCAGCTCTCCGAGCAGCTCCTTGAGGCGCGCGGTGCGCCCGCCCTCGTCGAGCCCGGGCCGCGTTTCGAGTATGGCCATGATGTTGTCCGCCACGGACAGCCGGCGGAACACCGAGGGTTCCTGCGGCAGATAGCCCAGCCCGAGCTGCGCGCGGCGATGCATGGGCAGCCGGCTGATGTCGCGATTGTCCAGAAAGATCTCGCCCTGCTCGCAGCGGGTGAGGCCGACGATCATGTAGAACGCCGTGGTCTTGCCGGCGCCGTTGGGCCCGAGCAGACCCACCACCTCGCCGCTCTCGACCTCCAGCGACAAATCCCGCAATACCTGCCGTGATTTATAGCTCTTGGCGAGGTTCAGGGCCCGCAAAACGCTCATGGTTTGGGGTTGGCCGGCGGCGTGATGATGATGTGCACGCGCTGGGACCCCTGTTCCGAGCTGTCGGCAACGATCTTCTGTGTGAGCACGTTGTACTTCAGCGACTCGCCGTCGATCTCGTGCTGGCCGTCGCTCACCCAGGCGTTCTTGGACAGATGCACGACGCCATTGGCGACATCGTAATCGATGACGTCGGCGTGCCCCTGCGCCAATCTTGCGGTCTTGGCGATGTGCTGCTCGAATACCGCCGGCTTGCCGTTGACGAGGGCCTTGGAGATGACTTGCTTGACGAAGGTGACCTCGGCCTCGTCCGAGGTCAGCTGGCCCTGCTGCATGGTGATCTTCACATTGCCGCGAAACACCCAGCGGCTGTTCGCGAAATCCAGCCCGGTGGCCTGTGCCTGTTCGGCGACGATGGCCATGCCGCCCTGCGCGATGCGAACCTTGTGAAACAGCAGATTGTTGTTCTTGTAATCGAGCTCGGAGGACTGCGCGTCGAGCGAGATCGACTGCTGCTCGACGTGCGCGGCAATGGCGTGGGTGCTCGGCAGCGCAAGGACCAGCAAAGCGAGAGCTTTAGGGATGGAAACGGCCATTGACTTTCGATTCTAGGCGCATCGTGCGCTCTTTCAAATTGGCGACCAGCCCGTGGGCGGTCAGCGTGTGCTGCGCGAAATCGATCCGCACGTCGCTCTTGGTGCTCGCCACCGCGTCGGGAACGTCGTAGCTCAAGGTATCGGTATGTATGACGGCCTCGCCGTCGCGGCCCGCGGCCTCGCCCTGCAGCCGTACATTGCCGGTCACGTCCACCACCTTGCCGCCGGGCTCGACGTGCGCGACATCGCCCACCATGAGCCACGACTGTCCATTCGGGGCCTGGTACGCGACCCGCACGTTGTACAGCGCCACCTCGTTGCCGTGGTCGACCTGGTCGATGCGCTCGGCCTCGATGCGGATACCGGGGTCGCCCGCCAGATCATAGTCGGTGAGTATGGCGTTCTTGAGATAGTAGCCCGGCAAGTCCGTCTGTTTGGCGTCGGCCGGCATTTGCGGCCGGCGCGCCGGCGAACTCAAGAATATGCTGATGCCGAGCGCCACGACGGCAAGCAGCGTAAAGATCTTGAACAGCATCAGCGCCGCCCCGCGCGGGCGCGCAGCAGCGCGTCGCACAGTTCGCGCACGGCACCGCGGCCGCCGTCCGTCCCGGCGATCCAGTGCGCGGCGGACTTGACCACGGGGTGGGCGTCCGCGACGGCACCCGCCATGCCCACGGCGGACATCAGCGGCAGATCGGGTGTGTCGTCGCACAGGCAGGCGCAGTTCAAGGGGTCGAGTCCGAGGCGCCGCGTCAGCCCGTGCAGCGCGGCCACCTTGTCGGCGCAGCCCTGGATCACGTGCGGCACGGAGAGCTCCCGCATGCGCGCGGCGAGCGCCCCCGAGCGCCGGCCGCTCACCGCCGCCACGGCGACGCCGGCGGCCATCACCAGTTTGATGCCGTGGCCATCGCGCACGTGGAACGCCTTCTGCGCCTCGCCGCGTGGACCGAAATACAGGCGCCCATCGGTGAGCACGCCGTCGACGTCCAGGATGAGCAGCTCGATGCGCGCCAGCGGCGTCGCCCTGCGCGCTCTCAAAGCACACCCGCGCGCAGCAGATCGTGCACATTGAGCGCGCCCACGATTTTATCCCCGGCGTCGACCACGATCAGCGCCGTGATGCGATGCGTCTCCATCAGGTGCACCGCTTCGGCCGCGAGCGTCGTGGGGCGCACGGTTTTCGGGTGGCGGCTCATGACCTCTTCCATGCGGGTGGTGTGCAGGTTCGCGGACGCGTCGAGGGCGCGGCGCAAATCGCCGTCGGTGAATACGCCGAGCACGCCGAGGGCATCATCGACGACGGCCGTCATGCCGAGACCCTTGCGGCTCATCTCCATGAGGCCCTCCGCCAGCGGCGTGTCGGGCCGCACGGTGGGGATGTCATTGCCCGTGCGCATGACGTCGCGCACGTGCAGCAGCAGGCGCCTTCCTAGGCTGCCGGCGGGATGCGAGCGGGCGAAATCCTCCTCGGTGAAGCCGCGCGCCTTCAGCAGCGCCACGGCAAGCGCATCCCCCACCGCCAATGCCGCCGTGGTGCTGGCGGTGGGCGCGAGATTCAGCGGGCAGGCCTCGGCCGGCACTCCGATGTCAAGATGCACGGTCGCGAGGCGCGCCAGCGCCGAATTCGAATTGCCCGTGAACGCGATCAGCGGCACCCCCAAGCGCGCGATCACCGGGACGATGGTGAGGATCTCGTCGGTTTCACCCGAATTCGACAGGGCGAGCACCGCGTCGTCCCGCGTGATCATGCCCACGTCGCCGTGGCTTGCCTCGCCGGGGTGCACGAAAAAGGCCGGGGTGCCCGTGCTCGCCAGCGTGGCGGCGATCTTGCCGCCGATATGGCCGGACTTGCCCATTCCGGTGACCACCACGCGCCCCCGGCAGCCGAGACATATGCGGCAGGCCCGGGCAAACTCAGCTCCCAGGCGCGGCAGCTGCGCCCGTAATCCGTCGATCTCGATGGTAAGCGCCTGGCGGCCGAGATCGACGAGGGCGTCGTCGGTGAACTCGAGATTCATGCGCGAATGATACAGGGTAAGCTTGGAATATTTGCAGGAGCGGGCATGAATCCACAAGAGATAACGCGACTCATCGAATCGGGCCTCGCCGGCTCGAAGGCCCTGGTCAAGAGCGAGGACAACGTGCATTTCGAGGCCGTGGTGATTGCCGCGGCTTTCGAAGGACGCCGCTCCGTGCAGCGCCATCAATTGGTCTACGGCACCTTGGGCAAGGCGATGGGCAACGAAATCCACGCGCTCGCATTGCAGGTGTTCACGCCGGAGGAATACGAGCAGCAGGTCGGCGGCTAGCGTGAGGCCTTCATTAAGTGAACTACAGAGAGCACGAGAACGCTAAAGGATTTCCCTTTGGACAAGCTACAGATTCACGGCGGCATTCCTCTCGAAGGCGAGATCCGCGTCTCGGGTGCCAAGAACGCCACCTTGCCCATTTTGGCGGGGTGTCTGCTGGCGGAAGGGCCGGTGACGGTGTCGAACGTCCCGCATCTGCAGGATGTCACCACCATGATCGAACTGCTCGGGCGCATGGGCGTCTCGGTGACCATCGACGAGAAGATGCGCATCGAAGTCGATGCCTCGACGATCAAGGAGTACTTCGCCCCCTATCAGCTCGTGAAGACCATGCGCGCGTCGATACTGGTGTTGGGGCCGCTGCTGGCGCGCTTCGGGCGCGCGGATGTGTCGCTGCCCGGCGGCTGCGCGATCGGCGCGCGGCCGGTCAACATCCATGTCGCGGGTCTGCAGGCGATGGGCGCCGATATTCACATCGAGAACGGCTACATCAAAGCCCGCGCGGACCGCCTCAAGGGCGCCCGGTTGGTGCTGGAAACGGTCACGGTCACCGGCACGGAAAACCTGATGATGGCCGCTACCTTGGCCGATGGTGAGACCGTGCTGGAGAACGCCGCGCGCGAGCCCGAGGTGGTCGATCTGGCGCATTTTTTGAGCGCGATGGGCGCCAAGATCAAGGGCGCCGGAACCGACAGGATCGTCATCGAAGGGGTTAAGCGCCTCGATGGCACGGCCTACGAAGTTCTGCCCGACCGTATCGAGGCCGGCACCTACCTGGTCGCCGGCGCCATCACCGGCGGTCACATCCGGGTCAAGAACACTCGCCCGGAACATCTGGATGCCGTCATCGGCAAGCTCAAGGAGGCCGGCGCCACGGTGGATGTCGGCGATTCGTGGATCGAAGTCGACATGCGCGGACGCAGGCCGGCCGCGATCGACATCCGCACGGCCCCGTATCCGGCTTTTCCGACGGACATGCAGGCGCAGTTTGCCGCGCTCAACACCGTCGCCGCCGGCGTCGGCACCATCATCGAAACGATCTTCGAGAATCGCTTCATGCACATGCTGGAGATGCGCCGCATGGGCGCGGAGATCCGGCTCGAGGGCAATACCGCCATCATCAAGGGGGTGGAGAGGCTCACCGCGGCGCCGGTGATGGCCACCGACTTGCGCGCGTCCGCGAGCCTGGTGCTGGCCGGCCTCGTGGCCGACGGCCGCACCGAGATCGAGCGCATCTACCACATCGACCGCGGCTACGAGGCGATCGAGGAGAAGCTGCAGCAGCTGGGAGCGAAGATCCGGCGCACGCCCGCGTAGTACTCGATCAACTTTCTCGCCTTCAAGTGAGAACAGTGTTAGCTCTACTGGGACTGCACGGGGCGCGTCGGCCTTTCCAGTACTTTCAGATGGAATTTGTAGCGCTGGCGGCCGTGCCGACCTTCGATCTCCACCACCGCGCCCGGCGGCAGGGCTGCCACCCGGCTGACCAGGTCCTGGGCGTTGTGTAGGGGTTCGTCCCCCAGCTTGTCGACCAAGTCGCCGGGCCGCATTCCGGCCTCATAGGCGGGGCTCTCGACCCGAATGTTCACCACCGCGACGCCGCCGCCCGCGGTGATGCCGAGCTGCATGGCCTGCTCGTCGGAGAGGTCCTGCGGCACGAATCCCAGCCAGCCGCGCACCACGTGTCCATGCTTCAGAATCTGATCCATGACGCCGCGCACCAGGTTCACGGGGATTGCAAAACCGATCCCCTCGGGTCCGCCGTAGGCGCGGTTCAGCACGGCGGTGTTGATGCCCACCAAGTCGCCGTACGCGTCGATGAGCGCGCCACCGGAGTTGCCCAGATTGATGGCGGCGTCGGTTTGAATGAAATTTTCGAAGGTCGCGAGCCCGAGCTGGCCGCGGCCGGTGGCGCTCACGATGCCCTGAGTGACCGTCTGGCCGATGCCATAGGGATTGCCGATCGCGAGCACGACATCGCCCACGCGCAGCGTATCCGAACGGCCCACGGGCATGATGGGCAGCTTGTCGATGTCCAGATGAAGGATGGCAAGATCCGTATCGGGGTCCTGGCCCACGATGGTCGCATCGGCGATGCGGCCGTCGCTGAGCTGCACTCTGATCGAGTCCGCGCCGGCGATGACGTGCTGATTCGTCACGATGGTCCCCGCCTCGTTGACGATCACGCCCGAGCCCAGGCTGCGCTCGACGCGCTGCCGGTAGCTCGGCCAAAAATCGCCGAACAGTTGATCGAGCGCCGGCGCCGGCGCGCGCTCCGTGACGACTCGCGCGGTATAAATGTTGACGACCGCCGGCGCCGCCCGCGCCACGGCGTCGGCAAAGCTTCGCATGACCGCCGGCGGGCGCGAGTACACCGTCGGCGTGCGCTCCGCGGGGACGGCGGGTCTGACCAGCAGCGCAGGCTTCCACCAGACCACCAGAAAAGCCGCCGCCAGGCCGACCACCGCGGCTCTGACCAAAAAACTCACGAGGACGCGAGCATTCTGCAATTAATATCGCTCCTCGAGCCGTAAGGGAAATCCACTTATCTGTGTATAATGCGCTCCCAATATTCTTTGGGAAACACTGCCGCCAGAGGGGTTTGCGTGAAGATTTGTCAAAAATTGCGCGAGGGTGGGGAATGAACGATCAGGTTGACCATAGCCGCCGGCGCCTGTTGACGGCGGCCACGGTGGGCACCGGAGCGATCGGCGTCGCGTTCGCGGCGGTTCCCTTCCTGGCATCGTGGCAGCCCAGCGCGCGCGCCAAGGCTCTGGGCGCACCGGTCGAGGTGGATGCCTCCAAGCTCGAGGCCGGACAGATGTTGAAAGTCGTGTGGCGCGGCCAGGCCGTATTCGTCGTGCGGCGGGTCAAGAGCATCATCGATCAGCTGGGCAATCACGACGCGATGCTGGCGGATCCGAAGTCCGACGACTCGCTCCAGCCCGACTACATAAAGGCGAGCGGCGCCGCGCGCGCGCGCAATCCCGAATACTGGGTGGGCCTGGCGGTGTGTACGCATCTCGGCTGCTCGCCCCTGGGTGCGTTCGAAGCGAACAATTCCTTTCAGGTGGCCGGCGCCGATCTGGGCGCGAATTGGCCCGGCGGCTTCTACTGCCCCTGTCATGGGTCGAAGTACGACATATCCGGCCGCGTTTTCAAGTCCATGCCGGCTCCCAAGAACCTGACCGTTCCGCCGTACGCATTCGCCGACAACGCGCGAATCACCATAGGCGTTGACGACGCCCTCAAAAAAGTCTAGCAACGAGAGGTTCAAGCGTGGCCACAGCACCCGAGTCCGCCCACAGCAGCAATGGCGGTGGTTTGATTGGCTGGATCGATCAGCGCTTTCCGCTGACCAAACTGTGGAAAGAGCAGGTCGCCGAGTATTACGCGCCGAAGAATTTCAATTTCTGGTACTACTTCGGGTCGCTCGCCCTGTTGATCCTCGTCAACCAGCTGGTGACGGGAATTTTCCTGACCATGAACTACAAGCCCTCGTCCGCCGAGGCGTTCTCGTCGATCGAGTACATCATGCGCGACGTCGACTGGGGCTGGCTGATCCGCTACCTGCACTCGACCGGCGCATCGGCATTCTTCATCGTGGTTTACCTGCACATGTTCCGCGCCCTGCTGTACGGCTCGCACCGCAAGCCGCGCGAGCTCATCTGGATCTTCGGCTGCCTGATTTTCCTGCTGCTGATGGCGGAGGGGTTCATGGGCTACGTGCTGCCTTGGGGCAACATGAGCTACTGGGGAGCGCAGGTGATCGTGTCGCTGTTCGGCAGCCTGCCGGTGATCGGCCAATCTCTGGTCGAGTGGATCCGCGGCGATTACTACATCGCCGATGCGACCTTGAACCGGTTCTTCGCGCTGCACGTGGCGGCGCTGCCCCTGGCGCTGATATTCCTGGTGATCGCGCACCTCATGGCCCTGCATGAGGTGGGCTCGAACAATCCCGACGGCATCGAGATCCACGAGCATGAGGACGCCGAGGGACATCCCCTGGACGGCATCCCCTTTCATCCTTACTACACCGTGAAAGACCTGGTCGGCGTCGCCGGGTTCCTGCTGCTGTTCTGCGCAGTGATCTTCTTCGCCCCCACCTTCGGCGGCCTGTTCCTGGAATCGGCGAATTTCGAGCCCGCCAACGCGCTGCAGACGCCGCCGCACATTGCGCCGGTGTGGTATTTCACGCCGTTTTACGCCATGTTGCGCGCCGTGCCGTCGTTCGCGGGCACGCAGGTCTGGGGCGTGCTGGTGATGGGCGCCTCCATCGTGGTGCTGTTCTTCGTGCCGTGGCTGGACCGGTCGCCGGTGCGCTCGATCCGCTATCGCGGACCCATCTACAAGGTGATGTTGACCATCTTCGTTCTATCATTCATCTCCTTGGGAATCTGCGGCCTGAAGCCTCCGGCGGGCATTTATCCGACGCTGGCCAAGGTTTGCACGATTTTGTATTTCGCTTTCTTTTTGCTGATGCCCTGGTACACGAAATTCGACAGCGTGAAGCCGGTGCCGGAGAGGGTCTCGGGACATGCTTAAAAGCTGGGTATTGATCACGTTGGCGTTCTTGGGCGCGGGCTCCGCCTGGCCTTCGGAGGGGGATATCGCGCTCCTGCCTGCCGGCGCGGACATCAGGGACACCGAATCCCTGCAGCGCGGCGCGCGCAATTACATGAATTACTGCTCCGGCTGCCATTCCCTCAAATATCTGCGCTACAACCGGCTGGCGGCGGACCTCAAGATTCCCGACTCCGAACTTCCGGCCAACCTGATGTTCACCTCGGACAAGACCTTCGATACCATCAATTCGGCGATGCCGAAGGATTCCGAGGGCTGGTTCGGCAAGCAGCCGCCCGATCTGTCGCTGATCGCCCGGGCCCGGGGCGTGGATTACCTGTATTCCTATTTGAAGGGCTTTTACGTCGACAAGACGCGCCCCTGGGGCGTCAACAACCTGTACCTGCCGAGTGCTGCAATGCCAGATGTGCTGGCGCAGCTGCACGGATTGCAGAAGCCGGTGTTCAAGAACGAGCCGGACGACAGCGGCAGTGCCAGAATGGTGCTGGTGGGGGTCGATGCAATGACCCCGGGCGCCATGAAGCCAGAGGAGTATGATCGGTTCGTTCGGGACATCGCGAACTTTCTCGACTATGCGGGTGAGCCCGTCAAGGATAAGCGTCAATCGATGGGCATATTTGTGACGTTATTTTTGCTGGTGTTCTTTGTGTTCGCCTACTTGCTTAAGAAAGAGTATTGGAAGGACGTCCACTGACGCAGCAGCGGGGACTCCCGTTTGTCTATGCTCCCTAGGAGAAAGCGTTAGTGGCACGTCGTTCGGTGATGACACTGTTTTCCGCGCCGGCTGACCCTTGGAGTCACCGGGCGCGCATAGTCCTTGCCGAGAAGGGAATCGCCATCGAATTGATCAATGTCGACCCGAACGATCTGCCGGAGGACCTGCTCGACCTCAATCCGTACCACAGCGTGCCGACTCTGGTGGATCGGGACCTGGTGCTGTACGACTCGCGGGTCATCATCGAGTACCTGGACGAGCGCTTTCCGCATCCGCCGCTGATGCCCATCGACCCCGTGACCCGGGCGCAGTTTCGCGTGGCCCTGTACCGTGTGGAGAGGGATTGGTACGCGCTCGCGCGCGATATAGAAACCGATCCGCAGAGCAAGACGGCGGCCCATAGCCGCAAGGTGCTGGGGGAGGCGATTTGCGCGAGCGCGGAGGTGTTCAAGGCCAAGCCGTTTTTTCTCAGCGATGAATTCTCCCTGGTCGATGCCAGCATCGCGCCCATTTTGTGGCGCTTGCCGAGCTATGGCATCGAGCTGCCGGTGCAAGCCCAGCCCATCACGAAGTACATGAATTCGATTTTCGCGCGCGCCACCTTTCGCTCCTGCCTGACCGAGGCGGAACGGGGTATGCGACATTGAAGCCGCGCCGCCCTTATCTGCTCCGTGCCCTGCACGAATGGATTTCAGACAGCGGCGAGACTCCGCACATCGTGGTGGATGCGGCGGGCGAGGGCGTGGCGGTGCCGCGCCAATACGTCAAGGACGGCAAGATCGTGCTCAACGTGAGTCATTCCGCGACCCAGATGCTCAAGCTGGGCAACGATTTCGTCAGCTTCGAGGCGCGTTTCGGCGGCGTGAGCTTCGGGGTGCAGGTACCGGTGCGGGCGATTCTGGGGATTTATGCGCGTGAGACCGGCCAGGGCATGATTTTTCCCGAAGGCGATGCGGATCCCGATCCCACGGACAGCCCGCCGGCCCCGCCCGCCGCGAGCAAGGACAATCAGCCGAAGTCGAAGCGCCCGAAGCTGCAGGTGGTCAAGTAGCGCGAAAGGCGTCTCTGATCCACACGATGCGGTACCCGGCGTGAGGCAGCCCCTGCACGGCGAGCACGTCGAAGCGCATCGGATAGGACGCCCAGGCGCGCCGCCGCAGGAAGAACCGGGCGGTGCGCATGATCTTGCGCCGCTTGCGCCACGTGACCGAGGCGAGCGCGCCGCCGAATTCCACGCCGCTACGCTGGCGCACCTCGACGAGAGCGAGCACCGCGCCGTCCAGGCACACAAGATCGATCTCCCCCGCCTTGCAGCGCAGGTTGCGCTCGACCACCACGAGGCCGCGCGCCTGCAGGTACTCCGCCGCCAGCTGTTCGCACGCAAGGCCGCGCTGCAGGCGGGTCTGGCTCGCGCGCGCCGTGGCATCGGGTTGCGGCATCGTGGGTCATTTTGACGCAGGAGACTTTGCGAGCGGTGTGCATTAACGAGTGCGTTCGTCGAAAAACAATGCTTCGGCGGGGTGATATCGACCAGTACGCACTGCCCGGGGGGATAGGACGCTGGGAGACAACAGGGAGCAAAGTTGTCTCCCAGCGCCCTATCCCCCTGGGCCGTTCGCACAGGGCCGCAATACTTCACCGCGCGGAAGACATCGTTCCGCGGTGCGTGCTCAAGTCTGTAACCTCATTGATGCCGGACGCCTCATTGATACCGGTCGGCCAAGTCGGCAGCGCTCGGCGCCTATCTCGTGCGCGGTGAAGTTGAGGGGTACGAGCAATCGCCCGGCGGGGAAAGCCGCTGCGCGACAACTTGATCCCCGTTGTCGCGCAGCGGCTTCTCCCGCCCGACGATGCCCTAACAGATCAAATTCACTATCCCGAGATATTACAATCGAAGCATGGAACCGAAACCCCACCACACGCGCCGCGGATTCCGCAACAACCACATCGAGTCCGTCACCAAGTCGCTGGGTGAGTTGCTGCGCTGGCAGGCGGAGCGGATACGCAGGGGGTTGCCGCCGAAACCGCGGCTGGCCACGCCGCAAGCCCCGGCGGTGATTGTCTCGATTTGCCGACATTTTTGCGACGGCGAATCTTGTTCTAGTATTTGACATATGAATTACGCAATCGACAATGCGATGCGTCCGCTCAAGCTCGGCGAGGACCTCATCGCCGACGGCATCGACGCGCTGGTCAAGCACTGGCAAGCGTCGGCGACCGTCATCGGGAAATTCACCGGGCCCGAACGCTGGCAGGCCGCTCTGCGCCAGATTCAGTCGCAGCTGCAGCTGCAGACACAGGTGAATCTGCCGGAAATCCTCCGCTCCCGCACGATTCTGTAAGGCGGAATTGCTCTGTAAGGAGGAGGAGTCCCCCTCCGCTCAGCGGCTCTGTGGATCGGCCGCTTCGTACACCGGCTCGCCGCCGGGTTCGGCTCAATGCGGTGCGAATTCTAGAGGCCATTGGGTATCCCGTTCCTGATCTGCGCCCAGTCCAGGTCGCGGTGGATTCGATCATGCTCATCGAGGTGCAGCCTGCCGGTCACCCCGGAAATCTCGCCCGCCCCGGCCGGAGATTTCGAGCGCAGCGCCGGCACCAGGCGATAGGCGTCGAAACCGAATGCATACAGACGATCGCGGCGCGCGGTCCGCGCCGGCCACGCGGCGCGCACGCCATCGCGAATCTGCGTGGTCACCGGGTCGTTCGCGACCATCCAGGGCATGTCGGGAAACAGCATGCCATCGAGATCGGTGTTCGCGGCCGGATCGGGCTCGAAGCTGTCCGACGTGGAATACACCGGCACATCGCCCGCGTAGTTGAATTTCAGCTGCGGCAGGATCTGGCGGGCGATGCCCGCGGAGCCCGCGGCCACGAACACGAAGGCGGCATCCGCGCGATGCGTGAACGGCTCGCCCTTCACGCCGTGCACCTGCAAAACCTGCTTGATGACGTCGGAGAAGTCGACTTGAGAGGGATCGTAGCGCTGGCTGTCGAGCACGGCGCCGCCGCGATGCGACAGTTCATCGGCGAAGGCGGCGCCGACCCGGCTGCCCCACTCGTTGGCGGGCACGATGACGACGCCGTTCTGCCGTCCGTCAGTCACCACGCGCTGAGCGACGAGGCGCGCCTCGTCCTCCGGCGACAGCGCGAACTGATAGAACAGGCGCGGCGTCGCCATCGAGTCGCCCAGGAAATTCAAGGCAAGCACCGGGGTTCGTCCGCCGCTCAAGGGCAGCACGGCGGCGACATCTTCCTTGGTGAGCGGACCGACCACGAAGCCGGCCCCTTCCGAGATGGCGTGCGCGTAGGCGCTGGCGACCGATTCGGCGGCCACGTCGTAGATTTTCAGGCGCGGCCGGGCCGCGGGATCCTGTTCGAGATAGGCGGCGATGAAGCCGTCGCGCACCGCGATGCCGACGGCCTCGGCCCGGCCCGACAGCGGCAGCAGCAGCGCGATCTGGTTCGGAAATTCCGTCGCGGTCGCGATCTGGGTCGACGCCTGCGCGAGCACGCTGTCGTTCGCCGGGTGCTGAGGGTAGAGGCGCCTCCAGCTGGCCAGGCTCGCCGCGGCGCGCATGGGATCGCGGGCGAGCTCGACGGCGACCGGCCCAAGCTCCAGCCATCCGGCGACGATGGGGTCGGTCTTGGGGGGCGGCTTCAGCGATTGTCCGCGTTCCGCGGCGGTGCGAATTCTGTTGAACAACTCCGTGCGATTCGCGCGCAGGCTATTGGGATCGCTGAGCCAGCGCTCCCGCTCGACCAGCGCGCGGGCCCCCTCGAGCGGGTGTCCGGTGAGAAAGGCGCTGCGGCCGCGGATCCACCAGTAGTTCTGCGCCAGATCGGCCGATGTCGGCACCGGGATTTGATCGAGCTCGTGAATGGCGCGGGCGCCGTCGTTCTCCGCAAAGGCGATTTCCGCCGCGACCAGCGCGCGCGGGGCGGGCAGCCGCGTCCGCGCGTCCGGCGACACCGCCGCGAAGGCCTGCTTCGCGGCCGCGATATTGCCGGCCGCCAGCCATTGTTCCGCGCTCAGCAATTGGTAGTTGTCGTGGTTGGCCGGCTGCAGCGCCGCGAGTTCCGCGTAGGCCTGCGCCGCCTCCGCGTTCCTGCCGTCCTGCGCCAGGCGCACGGCCCGCGCCTGCTGATTTTCCGGGGCCTGTTCCTGCTTCACCAGACTGCACGCAGCCAGTATGAGCGAGACCGCGAGAGCCGCCCACGGCGCGCGCCGTGGACGTCGAGAGATCACTGCCATACCCTGCGCTCCTGGATACTTGAATATAGGCGCGGATTATAGTGGTTAACGAGACGGCGGGGCGGCTGTACGTGGTCGCGACTCCGATCGGCAATTTGGGCGATCTGTCACCCCGGGCGCGCACCGTGCTGTCGGAGTGTGCGTTGGTCGCGGCCGAGGACACGCGCCACACCGGAGTGCTGCTGAGACACTTCGGCATTCAGACGCCGCAGCTCTCCTTGCACGATCACAATGAGGAACAGCGCGCCGGTGAAATCATCCGGCGGCTGCGGGAAGGGGCCGCGGTGGCGCTGGTGAGCGATGCCGGCACGCCCGCCATCAGCGATCCGGGGTTTGAATTGGTGCGCGCGGTGGCGGCCGCGGGCTTTCCGGTCATCGCAATTCCGGGGCCCTGCGCGGCCATCGCCGCTCTGTCGATCGGCGCACTGCCGACGGACCGGTTTTGTTTCGAGGGATTCCTGCCGGCGCGCGCAGCCGCGCGCCGCAAGCGGCTGCAGTCGCTCGCGAACGAGGAGCGCACCTTGGTGCTGTATGAAGCGCCGCATCGCGTGCGCGACACGCTCGCGGATTGCGCCGCGGTTTTTGGCGCGGAGCGGCGCGCCACGGCTGCGCGCGAACTCACCAAGATGCATGAAACGATCTATCGCGGCTCGCTGCGCGAACTCGAGACGCTGGCCGAGTCGGACGCCGACATCGGCCGCGGCGAACTGGTCCTGCTCATCGCGGGCGCGCCGCCGTCGCCGGCCGACGGCGGCCAGCTGGATCGCGTGCTGAAAATACTGCTGGGCGAATTGCCGCTGAAACAGGCTGCGCGGCTGGCGGCGCGGATCGCCGACGTGCGGGACAACGAGGCCTACAAGCGGGCTCTGGAGCTCAAACAGGAATCCTCCTCGCATTAATACTCGCACCTGCGTATGGTGCGGCCCAAGAGTCGGCCAGACAGTCGCTGTTTCGAGCCCGCGCAAGCGGGTGAGGGATGGAGGAAAGTCCGGGCTCCATAGGGCACGGTGCCAGGTAACGCCTGGGGGGCGCGAGCCCACGGAAAGTGCAACAGAAAGATACCGCCTAAGTGCCGCGCAAGCGGTGCCGGTAAGGGTGAAATGGTGCGGTAAGAGCGCACCGCGCGGGTGGCAACATCAGCGGCACGGCAAACCCCACCTGGAGCAAGGCCAAATAGGGAAGCACGCGGCGCCTTCGGCCGCACCATGTGGCCCACATGAGGCTTCCGGGTAGGCTGCTAGAGCTGCGCGGCGACGCGCATCCCAGAGGAATGACTGTCCACGACAGAACCCGGCTTAACGGCCGACTCTTTTCTGGCGCTAACGCGCCCCTATTCCCGGGGCCGAAGCCGGCCCCGTCCGATAGCCGCTCGCTTCGCGAGCGTTAGAAAGAATCAGAACAAGAACAAGAACAAGAACAAGAAATTAGGGGTGGGCCGGGCAGCAGAATAGGGAAAAGGGGTGGGTGCGCGGCGGCGCGACGGGCGCTGGCTGCGCGATTTGGCGGGATCGCGGCATTATCGCCGACTTTAGACGAAGATCGCGACATTAAACTCCTATGGCGCGCCGCAAGAAAATCTCCTAACGGATTGATTCACAACAAACTCACGGCGGGCGCGCCGGCGGTATCTCCGAAATGTGACCTAAGTCACTGTCGGGTCGGGTTTTTTTTAACTTAAGACGTTGACAGTGCGTCGTGGCCGTCCATATAGTGGGCCCCGGTGGGAAATTGTGGGAGGGAATGGGTCTAACAGCCCATCCAAGAATGTTTCGGGGTGCCAACAAACTGACTCTTGATGCGAAAGGCCGGATGGTGATGCCCACCCGGTATCGAGAGCGCCTGCAAGAGCTTTGCGGCGGCAAATTGGTGGTCACGGTCGACAAGGACCAATGCCTGCTGATCTACCCGTTGCCCGATTGGGAGGAAATCGAACGCAAATTGATGCGTTTGCCGACGTTGAACCCGCAGGCGAGGCGCCTGCAGCGGTTGATGGTCGGTCATGCGACGGATCTGGAACTGGACGGGCATGGGCGCGTGCTGCTGCCGCCGAAACTGCGTGAGTTCGGCCTGCTGACCCGCGACGCCATGCTGATCGGGCAGGGATCGAGATTCGAGCTATGGGATGAGGCCCGGTGGAACGAACGGCGCGATGAGTGGCTGGCGAGTGAGGACACCGCGACGGATCTGCCCGCCGAACTTGAAACACTGTCGCTGTAGCCGGTAGGCGCGGTGAATGAAAGGGCAGCTGGGCACACGCCGGTACTCCTACCTCAGGTACTGGCCGCGTTGAACATACGGGCGAGTGGCACCTACTTGGACGCCACTTTTGGTCGGGGCGGACATGCAGGGGCGATATTGCAGAACCTCATCGCGAACGGCCGTTTGCTGTGCCTCGACCGCGATTCCGCGGCCATTGCCGATGCGCGCGCCGGCTTCGCATCGGACTCGCGCGTGTCGCTGTTTCTCGCGCCATTTTCCTCGCTCGCCGATTGCGCGGACCAGGTCGAGCCGGGCCTCGAGTTCGACGGCATTCTGTTCGATCTGGGCGTGTCGTCCCCGCAGCTCGACGATCCCGGGCGCGGCTTCAGCTTCACGCAGGACGGACCGCTCGACATGCGCATGACCTTGGGCGCCGGCGCGAGCGCCGCCGACATCGTCAACGGCGCTTCCCTGGACGAACTGATTCGCATCTTTCGCGAGTACGGCGAGGAGCGTCTGGCGCCGCGCATCGCGCGCGCCATCGTGAAGGATCGAGCAGTGCGGCCCTTCGAGCGCACCCTCGAACTCGCCGAGATGATTGCGCGTGTGGCGCACAGCCGCGAAATTCACAAGCATCCCGCCACCCGGGTGTTTCAAGCCCTGCGCATCCACGTGAACGGCGAGCTGCGCGAGCTCGAAGCGGGGCTGGATGCCGCTCTCGCGCGCCTGGCGCCGCATGGCCGGCTGGCGGTGATCAGCTTCCATTCGCTCGAAGACCGCATGGTCAAGCAATTCATGCGCCGCCATTCGCTCGCCGACCCGATGTACGCCGGGCTGCCCCGCATCCCGGCGCATGCGCGTCCCAAGCTCAGGCTGGTGGGCAAATCCATCCAGCCGGACGCGAATGAGATCTCCCTCAACCCGCGGGCGCGCAGCGCGCGCCTGCGCGTCGCCGAACGCCTCGACCAAGGAGAAGCCGCATGAAGTACCGCCGCTGGTTGCCCCTCGCCATGCCCGTGATCTGGCTCGCCGTGCTCGGCTCCGCCGTACAGGTGATCTACGCGCGGCACGAGGCGCGCGACATGTTCGTGCACCTCGAGAAGCTCAATGCCGAGCGCGACTCGCTCGACATGGAATGGGGACGGCTGCAGCTCGAACAGAGCTATTGGTCTTCGCACGCCTTCGTCGAGAGGGTCGCCAACGCCAAGCTGCAGATGAACCTGCCGCAGACCCGCGATGTACGGATCGTGCGGCCGTGAAATTGCGCCCCGCTGACAACGACGCTCAGGCGAGGAGCTATCGCTGGCGCGCGGCCCTGATTCTCGGGTTGGTGCTCTGCGGGGCGGTGCTGCTCGTGGCCCGCGCGGTCGAGCTGCAGCTGCTGGATCACGGCTTCCTCGCAAGCCAGGGCGATGCCCGCTCGATGCGCGTGGTCAAGATCGCCGCGCACCGCGGCGCCATCACGGACCGCAACGGCGAGCCGCTGGCGGTGAGCACGCCGGTCGACAGCGTGTGGGTCAATCCGCAGGAGATCAACGACAACATCGACCAGCTGCCGAAGCTCGCGAAAGTCTTGAAAGAGGACGAACAGTCCCTCGCGCGGCGGATCACCAGCAATCTGGACCGCGAGTTTCTGTACCTGGTGCGGCACATGCCGCCGGAGCAGGCCGCGCGCGTCAAGGCCTTAGGTGTTCCGGGCGTCTATCTGCTGCGCGAATACCGGCGCTACTACCCCGCGGGCGAAGTGGCGGGGCACGTGGTCGGATTCACGACCATCGACGACAAGGGCCAGGAGGGTCTGGAGCTCGGCTTCGACCAGTTGCTGAACGGCGAGGACGGCGCGAAGCGCGTCATTCAAGACATGTACGGACGCTACGTCGAGAACGTCGAAAGCATCCGCGCGCCCCGGCCGGGGCGCGATCTGGTCACGAGCATCGACCTTCGGATTCAGTATCTCGCGTATCGCGAGCTCAAATCGGCGATGCAGGAGTATCAGGCGCGCGCGGGCTCGGTCATCGTCATGGATGTCGACACCGGCGAAGTGCTGGCCATCGTGAACCAGCCGTCCTACAACCCCAATGACCGCGATCAGCTGAAACCCGGCCTGTACCGCAATCGCGCGGCGACCGATATTTTCGAACCCGGCTCCAGCGTCAAGCCGTTCGTGATCGCCGCGGCGCTCGCCTCCGGCCAGTATCGTGCCGACAGCATCGTGGATACCTCGCCGGGATTCCTGAAGGTCGGCAACAAGGTGGAAGAGGACGAACACAACTTCGGCGCGATCGATCTGGCGACCATCCTCGCGAAGTCCAGCAATGTCGGCATGGCGAAGGTGGCGCTGTCGCTTCAGCCCAAGCAAATCTGGGACACGCTGACGGCGCTGGGACTGGGTCAGGTGACAGGCAGCAGCTTTCCCGGCGAGTCGGCCGGCATGCTGAGCAATTACGCCCACTGGCGGCCGGTGGGCATCGCGACCATATCGCACGGCTACGGTCTGTCGGTCACGCCGCTGCAACTGGCGCATGCCTACGCCACCATCGGCGCAGGCGGCGTGAGGCGCCCCATCTCCTTCGAGCGCGTCTCCGGGCCGGTGCCGGGGGAGCAGGTGCTCGATCCAAAGGTGGCGCATGAGCTGGTGCAGCTGATGGAGCAGGTCGTCGAGAAGGGCGGTACCGCCACCCGCGCGGCGATCATCGGCTACCGCGTATCGGGAAAGACGGGTACCGCGTTCAAGTCGATCGCAGGCGGCTATTCCACCGACCGGATCATGGCGGTGTTTGCCGGCCTGGTGCCGGCGTCGCACCCGAAACTCGCTACGGTGGTGGTGATCGACGAGCCGAGCCGGGATTTGCACGAGGTCGGCACGCTGGCGCAGGGCGGCACGGTGGCTGCGCCGGTATTCGCGAACGTGATGTCGGGAGCGCTGCGCCTGATGGACGTACCGCCGGATGATTTGCAGAACGTGCCGGCCGCAACGCTGGTGCAGGCCAACGACACCCCATGAGCACCTCCCTCATGTGGCTGCTCGACGGCATCGCGGCGGTTCCCCAGATCGAATCGCGCGACGTGGTCGATCTCACGCTCGACAGCCGCGAGGCGCGCGCCGGCAGCCTGTTCTTCGCGCTGCCAGGGCGCTCCCAGCACGGGGTCAAGTTCGCCGCGGAAGCCGCCGCGCGCGGCGCCGGCGTGATTCTGTGGGAGCCGGCCGACGGAGTCGAGCCGCCGGCATTGCCGGCCTCGGTGTTCGCGGCGGCGATCCCCGGGCTCAAGAATCTGGTGGGGCGCATCGCCGATCGATTTTTCAACTGGCCTTCATCGCAGCTGCGCATCACCGGCATCACGGGCACCAACGGCAAGACCACGTGCGCCTACCTGCTGGCGCAGTGTCTGGAACGACTCGGATCCCAGGCCGCCTACATGGGCACCATCGGGTGGGGCCGCGCCGCCGCGCTTCATCCGCCGACGCTCACCACGCCCGATGTCGTGACGCTGCACCGCGAACTCGCGCAGCTGCGCGCCGACGGAGTGCGCGAAGTGGCGATGGAGGTGTCCTCGCAGGCGCTCGATCAGCAGCGGGTCGATGCCGTGCGGATCCACGTGGGGGCGCTGACCAACCTGAGCCGCGATCACCTGGACTACCACGCGACCATGGCCGCCTACGGCGCCGCCAAGACGCGCCTGTTCGAGGCTCCCGACCTGAAGCACATCGTCGTCAACGTCGGCGACGCCTTCGGCCGCGAATTTGCGCGGGCCTATGCGGGAAAGGTGCCGCTCACCGCCATCTGGGTGGGCGCGGGGCAGTCGGGTTGGCTGGCCGACCGTGCGCTGCACGCGGCCGAGGTCGGCGTGGATGTGCGCGGCATCTCCCTCGAGATCGACGGCAGCTTCGGCCAGGCCACGGTCGCCACCCGGCTGCTGGGCCGCTTCAACGCCGAGAATTCCCTGGTGGTCATCGCCTGCCTGCTGTCCCTCGGGGCGTCGCTGGGCGAGGCGGCGCGGGTGCTGGCCGAGTGCGCCCCGCCTCCCGGACGCATGGAAGTGGTCGAGCCCACCGCGCGCGGCAAGCCCATGACGGTCGTCGACTACGCGCACACCCCCGATGCGCTCGCCAAGGCGCTCGGCGCGCTGCGCGAGCATTGCCAGGGCGCGCTGTGGTGCGTGTTCGGCTGCGGCGGCGATCGCGACCCGGGCAAGCGCTCCCTGATGGGCGCCATCGCCGACGAGCTGGCCGATCAGATCATCGTCACGGACGACAATCCGCGCTCGGAGGATCCGCAGGCCATTACACGCGCCATCCTCGGCGGCATCAAATCGCACGCCGCGCGGATCATCCATGACCGCGGCGAAGCCATCGGCACGGCGCTCAGGGAGGCTCGATCGAAGGACATCGTGCTGATCGCCGGCAAGGGCCACGAGGACTACCAGATCTACGGCGAGACGCGGCGCAGCTTCAGCGACCGGCTCGAGGCGCAGCGCCATCTTGGGGTGGCTGCATGAGCCGGCCGGGGGTGGCCGCGTGAAGCGAACGTTGCTCGAGGCGGCGGCGGCGGCCGGCGGCCAGTTGATGGGCGAGGACCATCCCTATGGAGCGGTGTCCACGGACAGCCGCACGCTCGCGCCGGGGGCGCTGTTCGTCGCGCTGCGCGGGCCGAACTTCGACGGCCGCGAGTTCGTCGCGGCGGCGGCGGCGCGCGGGGCCATCGGCGCCGTGGTCGAGAGCACGGTCGCGCATGCGCTGCCGCAGGTCGTGGTGCCGGATGCGCTGCGGGCGCTGCAGCTTTTGGGGAGCGCCTGGCGCGCCCAATTCGCCATTCCCCTCGTGGCGGTCGCCGGCAGCAACGGCAAGACCACCGCCAAGGAAATGACCGCCGCCATACTGTCGCGCATGGGTCCGTGCATGGCCACCCACGGCAACCTCAACAATCATATCGGCGTGCCCGTGACGCTGATGCGGCTCGAAGCTTCGCATCGCAGCGCCGTGATCGAGATGGGCGCGAATCGCATCGGCGATGTGGCCGAGTTGATGCGGCTCGCTCAGCCGACCGTGGGGCTCATCACCAATGCCGGGGCCGAGCATCTCGAAGGCTTCGGCACTCTGGACGGCGTCGCCCAAGGGGAGGGCGAAACGGTGTCCTGCCTCGATCCCGCCGCCACGGCCGTGATCAACGCCGACGATGCCTATGCCGGCTACTGGCGCAAGATCTGCACGGCGCGCCGCATCGTCACCTTTGGCGTGCACGCGGACGCGGACTTCATGGCGAAGAACATCGCGCAGACGATCGAGCGGGGCGAGTTCGCCACGCGCTTCACGCTGCATTGTCCCCTGGGAGTGGGCTCCATCGCGCTCAAGGCGGGCGGGGCGCACAACATCGCCAATGCCCTGGCGGCCGCGGCCGCGGCGGGCGCCGCCGGCGCCTCTCTGGAGCAGATCGCCTTCGGGCTAGCGGACTTTCGCGCAGTCGCGGGCCGTCTGCAGCTCAAGGCGGGGACGCACGACAGCTGGATCATCGATGATTCCTACAACGCCAATCCGAGCTCGGTGCGCGCGGGGCTCGAGGTCCTGCGGGCGCTGCCGGGCACGACCTGGCTGGTGCTCGGCGACATGGCGGAGCTCGGAGAGTTCGCCGCAGACAGTCATGCCAACATCGGTTCGTACGCGCGCGATTGCGGGATCGAGCGTCTGTTCGCGCTCGGACCGCAGAGCTCGCGGGCGGCCGAGACCTTCGGCTCCGGCGCGGAGTGGTTCGCGGATGCCGATTCGCTGACCCGCCGGCTGCGGTCGGAGCTCGCGCCGGGAGTGACCGTGCTGATCAAGGGTTCGCGCATCAATCGCCTGGAGCGGGTGGTGCGGGCGCTCACGGGAGAGGGCTGAGGCATGCTGCTGTCCCTCACCGAATATCTGGCGCGTTTCTACAGCGGCTTCCACGTGTTCCAGTACCTCACGCTGCGCGGAATTCTGGCGGCGGTCACGGCGCTGGCGGTGGCGCTGTTCGTCGGCCCGGGCATGATCGCGATGCTGGGCCGCTACCAGATCGGCCAGCACGTGCGCAGCGACGGTCCGCAATCGCATTTGCAGAAGTCCGGCACGCCCACCATGGGCGGCGGCCTCATCCTGGTGGCGTGGGGCCTGGGCACGCTGCTGTGGGCCGACCTGTCGAACCGCTTCGTCTGGATCCTGCTGGCCACCACCCTGGGCTTCGGCCTGGTCGGCCTGTACGACGATTATTTGAAATTGGTGGTGGGCAATTCGAAGGGTCTGGCGGCGCGCTACAAGTACCTGGCGCAATCGGTGCTCGGTCTCGCGGCTGCGCTGGCCGTGCACAACCTGCATCAATTCTCGGCGGAGCTGTACGTGCCGTTCTTCAAGACCGTGGCCATCCCGATGTCCACCGCGGCATTCCTCGCGCTGTCCTACTTCGTCATCGTCGGCACCAGCAACGCCGTGAACCTGACCGACGGCCTCGACGGTCTCGCCATCATGCCCGCGGTGATGGTGGCGGCCGCGCTCGGTGTGTTCGCCTACGCCACCGGCAACATCAAGTTCGCGACGTACCTGCAGATCCCGTACATCCCCGGAGTCGGCGAGGCGCTCATTTTCAGCGCCGCCCTGGTGGGCGCGGGCCTGGGATTCCTGTGGTTCAACTCCTATCCGGCGCAGGTGTTCATGGGCGATGTCGGCGCGCTGGCGATCGGCGCCTCGCTCGGCACTCTCGCCGTCATCGTGCGCCAGGAGATCGTGCTGTTCGTCATGGGCGGCGTGTTCGTGCTCGAGACCGTGTCGGTGATGCTGCAGGTGGCCTCGTTTCGGCTCACGGGCAAGCGAATATTCCGCATGGCGCCGATTCATCATCATTTTGAACTCAAGGGATGGGCGGAACCGAAAGTGATCGTGCGTTTCTGGATCATCAGCTTCGTGCTGGTGCTGACGGGCCTTGCCACCTTGAAGATCCGCTGATGCACAGCGTCGTCGTCGGTCTCGGCAGGACGGGAGCTTCGTGCCTGCGCTTTCTGTCGAAGCGCGGCATCCCGGTCAGCGCCACCGATTCGCGCCGCGCACCGCCGGGGCTCGCCGATCTCGGCGGCCTCGCGGCCTCGCTCGACCTGCGCCTGGGCGGCTTCGATCTGTCGCTGCTCGACGATGCCTCGCAGGTGCTGATGTCTCCCGGCGTGTCGCTCGAGGAGCCCATCGCGCGCGCGGCGCGGGATCGCGGCATCGAAGTAGTGGGCGACGTGGAGCTGTTCGCGCGCAACGTGCATGCGCCCGCGATCGGCGTCACCGGCACCAACGGCAAGAGCACGGTCACGAGCCTGGTGGCGCACATGGCCGCGGCCTCGGGGCGCCGCGTGCTGGCCGGCGGAAATCTGGGAGTCCCCGCGCTCGACCTGCTCGAGCAGCCCGTGCCCGATCTCTATGTGCTGGAGCTGTCGAGCTTTCAATTGGAGACCACCTCCTCGCTGCGCCTGGAGGCGGCGGCGGTGCTGAACGTCACCGCGGATCACCTCGACCGCTATCCGTCGGTGGCGGCCTACGCGCTCGCCAAGTCGCGGATTTTCGCCAGGGCGGCGGCCGTGGTGCTGAATGCGGACGACCCGCTGGTGGCGGCGATGCGCGGCGCGGCGACGCGCGGCGGCGTGCGCAGCGTGACGTTTTCCACCCTGCGCGAGGCGGACTACTCGCTGCTGCGCGGCGACGGCAGGATTCTGCTGGCCCGCCGCGGCGATGCGCTGCTCGATGCGTCGCGCATGAAGATCACGGGTCTGCACAACGCCGCCAATGCGCTGGCGGCGCTGGCGCTGGGCGATGCCGTGGGGCTGCCCATGGAGCGGATGCTCGAGGCGCTCGAGTCCTTTCCCGGCCTGCCGCACCGCTCGCAGTGGATCGCCGATGCGGCCGGAGTGCGCTTCGTCGATGACTCCAAGGGGACCAACGTGGGCGCCACCATCGCCGCGGTCGCGGGCATGCGCGGACCCCTGGTGATGATTGCGGGCGGCGAGGGCAAGGGACAGGACTTCTCGCCGCTGGCCGCCGCTTTTCGCGGCAAGGTGCGCCACGCGGTGCTGCTCGGCAAGGATGCGCCCGCCGTGGCGGCCGCCCTCGAGGGCGTGTGCACCATGGAGACCGTTGCATCCATGCCGGAGGCCGTGGCGGCGGCGGCGCGCGCCGCGCATCGGGGCGATACGGTGCTGCTGTCGCCGGCCTGCGCCAGCCTCGACATGTTTCGCGACTACGGACAGCGCGGCGAGGTGTTTGCCGCGGCGGTCCGCGCGCTTGCGCGAGGGCCATCATGACCACCACCACCATGTCGGTGGGACTGCGGGCGCGCGAGCGCATGCCCTTCGCCTGGGATTTCGTCACCCTGGGGCTGGTGGCCAGCCTGCTGCTGGTCGGGCTCATCATGGTGACCTCCGCCTCCATGTCGATCGCCGCGCGCGATCTCGGCAATCCGTTCTACTTTCTCGAGCGGCAGTTCGTCTTCGGCGCCGCCGGCCTGATGTTCGCGTGGGTGCTCACCCGGGTGCCCGCCGAACTGTGGGACAAATACAGTCTCGCGCTGCTGTGCCTCGGGCTGCTGCTGCTGGTGCTGGTGCTGGTGCCGGGGATCGGCGCAATGGTGAACGGCGCGCGGCGCTGGCTGCGCGTCGGGCCGGTGAATTTCCAGGTGTCCGAGCTCGCCAAGGTGCTGGTGCTGATCTGGGTGTGCAGCTACTGCGTGCGCAAGCGCGGCGAGCTCGAGCAGACGCTGCCCGGGCTCGCCAAGCCCGTGGGGCTCTTGACCGTCGCCGCGTTCCTGCTGCTGCTCGAGCCGGACTTCGGCGCCGCCACGGTGCTGTTCGCCACCGGCTTTGCCGTGCTGTTCGTCGCCGGCGCCCGGCTGCGCTACGTGCTGCTGCTGGTCTCGGCCGCGGCGCTCGCGTTCGCGGTGCTCGCGCTCACATCGGCCTACCGCCTCAAGCGTCTCACTGGTTTTCTGCACCCTTGGGATGATCCCTTCAACGGCGGCTTTCAATTGACGCAATCGCTGATCGCCATCGGACGCGGCGCCTGGTTCGGCGTCGGCCTCGGCAGCAGCGTGCAGAAATTGTTCTATCTGCCGGAGGCGCACACCGACTTCGTCTTCGCGGTGCTGGCGGAGGAGCTGGGCCTGGTGGGCGTTCTGGGCGTGATCGCCCTGTTCATGGCGCTGGTGTGGCGCGCGTTTCATGTCTCTCGCCTGGCGGCGCACGCCGGCCTGCGATTCCAGTCCTACCTGGCGCTGGCGTTCGGTGTGTGGCTGGGCTTGCAGGCCATCGTGAACATCGGCGTCAACATGGGCGTGCTGCCGACCAAGGGCCTGACCCTGCCGCTGCTCAGCTATGGACGCAGCAGCCTGTTGGTGAGCCTGGCCTGGCTCGGCGTGTTGCTGCGCATCTATCACGAAGTCAAGTGCAGCTCGCGCTCAGCCGTAATGCGCATGCCGGGAGGGCCTCGATCATGAGCGACGGCCCGGTCCTCATCATGGCCGGCGGCACCGGCGGGCACGTATTTCCCGCGCTCGCGGTGGCCCGGGTGCTGCGCGATCGCGGCGTCGCCGTGGTGTGGTTGGGCGTGCCCGGAAGCATGGAGTCGAGACTCGTGCCGGCGAACGGCTTTCCCATCGAGTGGGTGCGGGTCGCGGGTGTCCGCGGCAAGGGCCTCAAGGCCTGGCTGCCGGCGCCTTTCCGCCTGGTCAAGGCCGTCGCGCAGTCCGTCAGTGTCCTGCGCCGCCTGCGGCCGCGCTCCGTGCTCGGCGCGGGTGGCTACGTCAGTGGTCCGGGCGGAATCGCCGCGTGGCTGCTGCGGGTGCCGCTCCTCATCCATGAACAGAATGCGATCGCCGGTCTGACCAATCGCTGGCTGGCGCGCTTGGCGAGCCAGGTGCTCGAGGCGTTCCCCGGAAGCTTCGGACCCGCGGTGCACGCCCGCGCCATCGGCAATCCGGTGCGCGCCGACATCGCGGCGCTGGCGGCGCCCGAGGTGCGGTTCGCGGGCCGCGCGGGCCGATCCCATCTGTTGGTGTTCGGCGGCAGCCAGGGCGCACTGCGCCTGAACTCCGTGGTTCCGCAGGCGCTGGCGCAGGTGCCCCCCGACATCCGGCCGCAGGTGCGCCATCAGACCGGCGAGCGCGGCTTTCAGGCGGCGCGCGCCGCGTACGCGCAGGCGCGGGTCGAGGCCCAAGTGCTGCCCTTCATCGACGACATGGCCGAAGCCCTGTCCTGGGCCGATCTCGCCGTGTGCCGGGCGGGTGCGATGACCGTCGCCGAATTGCAGGCCGCGGGTGTCGGCGCCATCTTCGTGCCGCTGCCCGCGGCCACCGACGATCATCAGACCAAGAACGCGGAGGTCATGGTCAAGTCCGGCGCCGCGCGGCTGATTCAGGAACGCGATCTCACCCCCGAGCGTCTGGGGAAGGTCATCGGCGAACTGGCCGCCGACCGGGCGCAACTTCTCAAGATGGCCGAGGCCGCGCGCCGCTCGCGAATCGTCGACGCCGCGTCGCAGCTGGCCGACCTATGCCTCGCGGCCGGAGCACGGGCATGAACGATCGCATGCGCCGCATCCATCGCATCCACCTGGTCGGCATCGGCGGCAGCGGCATGGGCGGCATTGCCGAGGTGCTGCTGAACCTGGGCTACGAGGTGCAGGGCTCGGATCTCAAGGCCAACCCCGTCACGCAGCGCCTGGCGCACCTGGGCGCGCTCATTTTCATCGGCCACTCGGCGGCTCACCTGGGCGATGCCGACGTCGTGGTGGTGTCGAGCGCGGTCAATCAGTCCAATCCGGAGGTCGCCGCGGCGCTCGCCAGGCGCATTCCGGTGGTGCCGCGCGCCGAGATGCTGGGCGAGCTCATGCGCTTTCGCTACTCCATTGCCGTTGCCGGCACGCACGGCAAAACCACGACCACGAGCCTCGTGGCGAGCGTGCTCGCGGAAGGAGGCCTCGATCCGACCTTCGTCATCGGCGGCCGCTTGAAGAGCGCCGACAGCAACGCGAAGCTCGGCGCCGGCCGCTACCTGGTGGCGGAGGCCGACGAGAGCGATGCCTCGTTCATGCACCTGCAGCCGATGATCTCCATCGTCACCAACATCGACAACGATCACCTGGCGACCCACGAAGGGGATTTTGCGCGGCTCAAACAGAGCTTCGTCGATTTCTTGCACAATCTGCCGTTCTACGGTCTCGCGGTGCTGTGCGGCGACGATGTGCACGTGCAAAGCATTCTAGCGACGGTGGCGCGGCCCTTCGTCATCTATGGTTTCGCGCCGGGGGCGGACGTACGCGCGGTGAACGTGGTGCGCGACGGCCTCAGGTCGCGCTACGAGGCGATCCGCGAGGGGCGTGAGGCGCTGCCGGTCACCGTGAACCTCCCCGGGCGCCACAATGTGCTGAATTCGCTGGCGGCGATCGCGGTGGCAACCGAGCTTGGCATATCCGACGCCGCGATTCAGCGCTCGCTCGCGAATTTCCAGGGCATCGACCGGCGGCTGCAACAGCTCGGTGAAATCGAGTGGCCCGGCGGCCGCGCGCTGCTCGTCGACGACTATGCCCATCACCCCACCGAGGTGGCGGCAACCCTGGACGCGGTGCGTCAAGGCTGGCCGGCGCGGCGGCTGGTGCTCGCATTTCAGCCGCACCGCTACTCCCGCACCCGCGATCTCTTGGATGACTTCGGCCTGGTTTTGAGCGACTGCGACGTGCTGCTGGTCACCGAAGTGTATGCGGCCGGCGAGGCGCCGATCGCGGGCGCCGACGGCCGCGCGATTTGCCGGGCGGTGCGCACGCGCGGCCACGTCGAGCCGGTGTTCGTGGAAAGGGTCGAGGATCTCGCCGACAGCCTGCGCGGGGTGGTGCGCGACGGCGACGTGGTGTTGACCATGGGCGCCGGCAGCATCGGCGCGGTCGCCCAGGATCTCAAGAGCCGCTTTGCCAGGGAGCCTGCATGAGCGCGCAGCGCATAAGCGAGCTCTCGTCCGAATACAGCGCACGGGTGCTGCACGATGTGCCCATGGCGAAGCACACCTCCTGGCATGTGGGAGGCCCGGCCGATCTTTTCTTTGCGCCGCGCGACGTCATGGATCTGGCGGCCTTCCTGCGCCAGCTGCCGCCGCAGGTGCCGCTGCTGTGGATCGGCCTCGGCAGCAATCTCTTGGTGCGCGATGGCGGCATCCGCGGGGCCGTGATCTCGACGCATGGAGCCTTAGGGGCCCTGGAGCGGCTGAGCGCAACGCGCATCCAGGCTGAGGCCGGCGTGCCCTGCGGGCGAATCGCCCGGCAATGCGTCGCATGGGGCATGGGGCCGGCGGAATTCTTTGCCGGCATAC